>ERZ724526.14-NODE-14-length-79796-cov-10.990494_pt1 | contig 79796 bp, 56 predicted proteins | sample MGYA00376059_ERZ724526 | MGnify/ENA primary metagenome ERZ724526 (study PRJEB28724, sample SAMN07190883) | activated sludge metagenome | isolation source: activated sludge of sewage treatment plant in Hong Hong | place: Hong Kong | collected 2016-03-17 ...
CAAGCAGTAAAGAATATTAAGCAACCGGGTTTTTTACTTTCAGGCCAAGTTTTTCTGCTTCTTCAAACATCATTTTTTCTGCCTGACACCGGTCATTGGCAATTACGCCATCTAAAATGGCTTCTCTGATCGCAGTTTTGATGATGCCCACTTCCCTACAAGGTCCAATGCCGAAGGTCATCATTATGTCTTCACCTGTAATAGGGGGTTGCCAATTTCTCAACTTATCCTTTTCTTCGATTTCCTTGATCTTTTCAACCAATCGACTGTAGTTGTCGCGGTACCTAAGCTTTTTATCTTCATTTTTTGAAGTAATGTCCGCTTTGCATAAAATCATCAAGTCGTCGATATCTTCACCTGCCTCAAAAATCAGCCTTCTTACAGCTGAATCTGTTATTTCTTCTTTTGTAAGTCCAATGGGACGCAGGTGCAGTTTCACCAGCTTTTGAACATACTTCATTTTGTGGTCAAGAGGTAATCTTAGCGCTTTAAAAATTCTGGGTACCATCACAGCTCCCAGTACTTCATGACCATGAAATGTCCAGCCTAGCTGATCGTCAAATTTCTTAGTGGGGGGCTTGGCAATGTCGTGCAACAAGGCAGCCCACCTCAGCCATATATTATCTGAGTCACGTGCTACATTGTCAAGTACTTCCAATGTGTGGTAAAAATTATCTTTGTGACCTATGCCATTTTTCACTTCAACTCCTTGTAATGCTGCCATCTCGGGAAAAATAAGAGAAAGTAAACCCGTATCGTACAATTTTTTAAACCCCGTTGAAGGTTGGGGTGATGACATTATTTTTCCCAATTCAGCGGAAATCCTTTCAGCCGAAATGATTTTAATCCGGTTTTTGTTTTTGCCAATGGCTGCAAAAGTTTCATCTTCGATCCTGAATCCCAATTGTGTGGAAAAACGGATGGCGCGCATCATTCTCAATGGATCATCTGAAAATGTTTTCCCCGGTTCCAAAGGAGTCTTGATCATTTTTTGTTCAAGGTGGTAAAGACCATTAAACGGATCCAGAATGGTGCCGAAATCCTCTTCATTGAGGCTGATGGCCAACGCATTGATAGTAAAGTCTCTCCGATTTTGATCATCTTCCAAAGAACCTTCTTCTACAGCCGGTTTTCTGGAGTCCATTTGATATGACTCTTTCCTTGCACCCACAAATTCAATTTCAAGGTCTTTGTACTTCAACATTGCAGTGCCAAATCTTTTGTACACCACAATTCGGGGAATAGGCCTTAGTTTGTATGACACCTGTTCTGCCAGAGATATGCCATCACCTACACAAACGATGTCAATGTCTTTAGAACTGCGAGCCAACAAACGATCCCTGACAAAACCACCAATAACATACGATTGATAACCCAATTGGGCTGCAGTCTGTCCGATCAGTGTAAAAATCTCTCTTTCGTATGGTTGAATGTTGATGATCAAAGCTTAAAATTCAGGGGGCAAATATCGCTTTTTTTTTGAAGTCCTTATGGCTTGCTTCTTTCAATTATCGTTTTCAATTGTCAATCATTCAGCAGAATTTTGCTGTTTTTCAAGCTGCCGTTGGTATTCCCAGAGCCTGAATTCGCTCAACAAAGAAATACAAAATTCTATGCCGGCATACAAAATCACGGGAACAAAACTACCGATGGCCAGTCCTTTTTCACCAAATATAATTCCTCCTGTTAAGAGGAAAACACTCGAAAGTAAGGTGTACAAATATCGCCTCCTGTTCGCAGCCTTTTTATCTAATCGGAGACGGTTGGTCTGTATTTCTGAAGTCAATTCATTTTGCTCCAAAGTTGAAAAGCTTTTGAAATAATTGAGTTTTTGCTGCGCCTTATAATATACGTAGATGGCTTTACCAATTGAAAATGCAGAAAAGAGACTTAAACCAATAGCCAAATAAAACCATCCTATCTTTTGGGTGAAACCAAATAAAAAGCAGGCTGCCGTACCCAAAAATACGCTGAGTCCCAGGTAAAAATAGGCAGTTAACTGGTCCCCTTTGTATATGATGATGGTCTTGTCGATCATATCATTAAATTGATAAATCGTCAATGATCTGAGCAGAAACGAGATTGGGCATGGTGACTTTTAAGTTGGGCTCATCATCCATTGCACGCTGGATGGCTTCCATGGCTTCAGTATTCCTCGCCCAACTTCTTCGGGCTATGCCGTTGTTAACATCCCAATGCAGCATAGATTTGATATTGGCCTCACTCTGAGGGCTGCCATCAATCACCATGCCGAAGCCGCCATTGATTACTTCTCCCCAGCCTACGCCACCGCCATTGTGCAGGGATACCCAGGTTGCGCCTCTAAACGCATCACCTACAAAATTATGAACCGCCATGTCTGCCGTATATTTGGAGCCATCGTAGATATTAGAAGTTTCTCTGTATGGTGAATCAGTGCCGGAAACATCGTGGTGGTCTCTACCCAATACAACAGGACCCTGGATTTTTCCTTCAAGTATGGCTTTGTTGAAAGCCAAAGCAATTTTTATCCTTCCTTCTGCATCGGCATACAATATTCTCGACTTTGAGCCAACAATGGGTATATTTTCATCGGCTTGTTCAATCCAGATAATGTTGTCATTGAGCTGCCCACATATGCTTTCTGGAGCTGTAACCAGTAAACTTCTCATTACATCAAGTGCAATGGCATCAGTTAAATCAAGATCACTTTTTAAGCCTGATGTACATACCCATCTGAATGGACCAAAACCATAATCAAAACACATAGGCCCCATGATGTCTTGAACATAACTGGGATATTTGTATTTGCCTTCTGCTTTATCAACCCAAACATCAGCGCCTGCCTCTCCTGCTTCTTTGAGAAAAGCATTGCCATAGTCCCAAAAATACATGCCTTTTTGCACCATGGCATTGATGGCTGCAACGTGTCTTATCAGACTCTTTTTGATCATTTCCATCAGAGAAGCCTTATCTTCGATGAGCAGTTTTTTAGCTTCAGCAAAAGATATGCCTTGCGGACAATAGCCCAGGTCGTCAATGTTGTGCAATGAAGTTTGATCCGAGCCCAGCTCAACAAAAATGTCATTGCTGACCAGACTTTCCCACAGGTCAACAATGTTTCCATGGTAAATGAGCGCAATGGCTTCTTTATTTTGTTGACATTGTGAGATGCGTTCGATCAATTTAAATCCATCATCATAAACATTTTCATTTTTGATGTAGCCATCCGCAACTCGTTGACTGATGGCATCAGGATCCACTTCTGCAATTACACAAACGGCTCCGGTAATTACACCGGCTAAGGCCTGAGCCCCCGACATACCCCCCAATCCGGAGGTCACAAAGATTTTACCCCGTAAGTCGGTAATGCCCGGCATTAATTTTCGGCCAGCATTGAGCAATGTAATGGTTGTGCCGTGTACAATGCCCTGGGGACCAATGTACATGTAAGATCCGGCAGTCATTTGACCATAAGAAGTTACGCCCAGGGTGTTGTATTTATTCCAGTCTTCCTTTGAGGAATGATTGGGAATCATCATGCCATTGGTAACCACTACCCGTGGCGCTTTTGAGTGGGAAGGGAAAAGACCCATTGGATGACCTGAGTACATCACCAAGGTTTGTTCATTTGTCATTTCCGACAAATATTTCATGGTCAGAAGGTATTGAGCCCAGTTTTGAAACACAGCCCCGTTACCACCATAGGTTATCAATTCTTCAGGGTATTTGGCCACTTTAGGGTCCAGGTTGTTTTGTATCATAAGCATAATGGCAGCTGCCTCTTTGCACCTGGCTGGGTATGCCTCTATTGGCCTGGCATACATATCGTAGTCTGGCCTGAAACGATACATATAAATTCGACCGTAGGATTTCAACTCATCTAAAAATTCGGGGGCAAGGGTGGCATGCCATGTTTCAGGAAAGTAGCGCAGGGCATTGACGATGGCAAGCTTCCATTCAGAGGGGCTTAGCTTGGAAATGTTGCGTTTGGGAGCATGCGGAAATTTGGGATTCAAGGGCATAGCAGCCGGCAATTCAGCTGGTAGGCCTTGTGCGATGGATGCTGCAAAGGGTAGGGAAGTAGTAGTCATATAGGATTAATCATTTAGGGTCAATTCAATGGGACAATGGTCTGAACCCATGAGTTGGTCATGGATTTGTGATGCAGCCAATGATTTCTCGAGTTTTGAATCTACGAGAAAGTAGTCGATCCTCCAACCGACATTTTTGGCTCTGGCTCCAAATCTTACACTCCAGAAAGTATATTGCACTTTTTCAGGATAAAGGTGACGGTAGGCATCTAGTAAGCCTACATTCAACAGCCCGTCCATGCCGTCAATTTCTGTTTGCGTATAGCCGGAGGTCTTGTTGTAATTTTCCTTGGGTCTTGCAAGGTCAATGGCTTTGTGCGCAACATTGAAATCACCCGTAACAATGATCGGTTTTTTCTTCTTTAATTTACTTAAATAGCCGGCAAATGCCTTGTCCCAATCAGATCTGTACGACAATCTTTTAAGGCCCTCTCCACTGTTAGGGACATAAACATTGACCAGGAAAAAATTTTGGTATTCTGCGGTTATCACTCTGCCTTCAGTGTCGTGTTCAGCAATGCCAATATCTCTGCTAACGGATAAAGGCTCTGTTTTGGATAAAATAGCCACACCAGAATAGCCTTTTTTCTCGGCTGAATTGCTGTATATATGCCAACCCGTCATTGGGGAAAGAGCCTGTGCTACCTGATCATCCTGGGCTTTGGTCTCCTGCAGACACACCACATCTGGAGAAAGAGATTCTATGTGGCTGTGAAATTCTTTTCCAATGTTGGCCCTCAGACCATTTACATTCCATGATATAATTTTCATTGAAAATGATTTGTGTTTTGATTTGAGCAAAGATAACTAAGCAACACGCAATTTATGCGATAGTTCTTTAGGGGAAATAAAAAAGCCCGGAGACAAAGTCAACGGGCATTACTCAATTTAATAACCAAAACTCATTCTTAGTATACCAAATAACGTGCCAAATATTATGAAAACATAAAATGTATAAGTCAATCTGGTAAACTTTTTATCTTAAATCTCCGAAAAGATGTGATTTCCAAAAATTTTGCTCATAACTTCATATGAGCAAAATGAATTTTACAATTAATAACCAAAACTTACACAATACAAAGATAATACACATTAAAGATTTTTGCAATATGTAATGTACTTTTTTTTACTGTTTTGGTTATATTTATTTATTGTAATATATAAAATATTGTAAATTAAATAGATGGGCTTTGTGCCTATTACATTTTTTTAATCCAGCTCAACCTGATTTTCTTCACTTCCATGGGCAGAATTTCTAACAAGGGGAAGTTCTATGAAAAAATCTGTTCCTTCTTTGGAGTTGGGAGAAACAAAATATAGACGCCCATTCATGCTTTCTATCATATTGGCCGAAATAGCCAATCCCAGGCCAGTGCCAGAGCTTTTGGTGGTAAAATTAGGGGTAAATACCTTTTCTTTCATTGTCTCAGGGATGCCAACACCATTATCGCTTACTTTGATGATAGCATAAAGTTCGTTTTGACTTAATTCGATGTCTATTTTCCCCCTTTTCCCTTCTGGAATAGATTGAGTTGCGTTTTTTACAATGTTGTTTAAAATTCTCACCAGCTGGTTTTTATCAGCAAAAACATGAATATCATTCATAGGCTCTGCCATCTGGATATCCATGTCCTCTCTTTTGCGGAACAGGTCATGGATGTGCTCTACCACTTCATTGAGCACGATGGTATCATTTGAGGCCTTGGGCAAGGTACCAAACGACGAAAATTCGTCTGCAATTTGAGTAAGATTTTCAATCTGTTCCAAAATCGTAGCCGACGTACGCTGTATAAGGATCTTGGTTTTTTCAGCATCGGTTGATGCCGCGTTTTGCATGTGTTGGATGCTCAATTTCATGGGGGTCAACGGGTTTTTAATTTCATGCGCTACCTGTTTGGCCATTTCCCGCCAGGCAAGATCTCTCTGTGTCTTACTCAATAGATCTGCACTGTGGTTGAGTTCCACTTGCATTTTGTTGAAATTTGAAATCAAAGCACCAACCTCATCCGGGTTTTTCCATTCCAGTTTTTCATTGTCCCGGCCTAGTTTAAAATCTTTAAGTCTGGAAGATAGGTTTTTGAGTGATTTGGTCATAGGATTGGTCACAATCATAGATAGTGCCAACGCGGTAAGAAATAGAAAAACACATAGGGTCAGCAGGGTACTTAAAAAATCATACAAGCCGGCATACCCCCGTGATCGTTGTAAGTCTTCTGTGAGGAAAAAACCGGAAACACTTTGATTGGCATCATAAATGGGAATCAGCACCTTGTTTTTCTGATAAATGGTACTGAGCACCCTCAAATTTGCACTATTGAGATTGTTTTCTTTTAATATTTGGGTCAATTGAAGTCGTTCAGGTGCATTCTCATAACTCAATGAACTTAGAATTCTGATGCCAGAAGCAGAATAAAAAGCTATGGGCAGGTCGTGTACACTTTCCAGAGCTCTGAATGCCTTTTCCAATCTGCCGTCTTCCCGTGCATTTTCGGTTTCGGGAAAATTGGTTTGAATGTCTTTTATCAGCACATCCAAAAGCATCTCAAAGCTTTGTGTATTTTTTATATTGTATAATCGTTGATAATAAAGGGCTGTAGTGCCTCCAATGAGTACAAATGAAAACAACACCAGTCCTGTTATGGTGGTTTGGAATCTGCTCCTGAGTGATTTTCTCATATTGAAACTCAGGTGATAACGATCATCAATAAAATGGAAAAAGGAATTGAGTAAAACCAAAACCAGGACCATGATGCCCGTTAAGGAAATAAACAGCGTAAGCAATGGCAAAAATCGGGCAATAAAACCTTTGTAAGCCAGACTCACTAAAACATAATTGCCAGTATTTTTTTGAGCAATAATCTGATGGCTTTGATTTTTTATCAGATCAGCCAGCAAAGGAGGGTAGACCGCACCTTCTCTGCTTCCCATTACTTTAATCAAATGATCGTCTTTATAAACAGCGATGGTTGATTTATAGGGGAATCTTAAGTTGGGCTTTGACTTGCTTGAAAACTGAATGGCCATGTAAACGGGATTGACCGGTTCAGATGCATTGTCAATGTGATAGTAAAGTACTGCTGATTTTTCTATGGGTGAATAATAGATGTGCTCAGAAAGCAGCATACTTTCTGCTATTAGGCTTTCGATTCTGTTTTTGTTGGCAATTTGGTTGAGCGCCAGACTGGTTCCTTTCTTATCGTAGCAATAAATATTGTCGATGTACACGCCGGCATCTTTTGGTATTTGGTTGCCAATGTAAGATTTGAGGTCTTTAACATCAAGATTGCCAATCCAGGGTAAATTCGACAATGACGGAAATAGTTCTGAATTTACAATAGTGTCATTAATGGCTTGCAACAAAGCAAGGTCTTCTTTGGCTGCTTCTTTGTAGGCTTTATCCAGATTTTTGTGGCTTATCTGGTCGTTTCTTTCAAGTGCCAGAGAATAAATCAAAGAGCTGTAAAAAAGTCCAAACACGAGGACAGCACTCAGCAGAAAGGAAACATTGATTTCAAAATATTCAAAGTACAGATCCAGTAATAAAAAAAGCACCATCAGGAAAAGCACTATGCCAATGGTATTAGTTTTAAAGCCGGAAAAAATAAACATCACCGTTACTCCTAAAATAGCTAGGGTGATGTAAAGGCTTTTTTCCCAACCCTTGCTACCTGTCACCGTTTTGGAGTACAACCGCTTGGCCAGATACACCAAAATAAAGAGATAACAGATCGACAATCCATAAAAGAAAAATTCTGAAACCCCAAAATTCATCGCTTCCTCTATGTTCACAGTCAGTTTTCCCCTTAGGATAAACAACTCTGCCCATGCAGCCAAAAAATACACAATGAAGGCAAGTACAAAGGACCCAGTAAGGTATCTGACACCAGGGTTCATTTTCCATATTTTTGTTTTAAACCAGTCAGTTTGGCTCAAAACAGAAACATAAAGTAGCAAAATCAAAGCCCATGCAAAATGCCATAAATCTAGTTGTAGATGGTTCTGCACATATTTGGTTCCAAAAAAAGAGGAATTGTGAAAGAGTTTATTACCTGTTATATAGCCTGGAAAAACAAAAAATAAGGTAGAAGCCAGTAAAATCCACAACCGATCATGCCTTCTCATAATTGCGGTCCAGTAAAGTGAATTTCTGATCCAGTGTATCAATGCTATGCACAACAAAAACAAGCCCATGAACCAACCACTGAAGAGTAAGCCTTCTTTGAATATGCTTCTTTTTCCATCTATGTGATCAAAGGGGAAATAAAATTTGTAGTCAAAACCGCCTGCTGAAAATTGTTTAAATAATTTTCCCTGCTGGCCTGTAGCCGGCAATTCTTTGTTCCAGTAAAGCAGGCTGTCATTTTTTAATACTTCTATGGAAAAACCCGAGTTTTCCAATGCAGCCGGTGTTTTTGATTGTGTTGAGAACACGGTATTGACCACCAGCATGGAATCCTCGTGGAAATTTTCTTCCAGATCTTTTATAAATTCTCTTCTTACATCAAACAAAGTGGAGCTTTCGCGAAAATGATAGCCCAGCACACTCCCAAAAAGAATGAACCCAATTAGAAAAAGATTGATGGTCTTTTGCCCCAAAATATTTGCAAATTTGGATGCAAATTAGTGAAAAACGTAATACTATACATATCATTATTCATTTATATGTTTTTTTCTGGACTTTCCCCCTCCGATTTACTATTTTCGCATTGCCAATTGGCCCGATGGATACTATTTTTGTATTTTTTCGTTTAAATTGAAAAACGATTTGATTTGAGAGTCTTCCTTTTTCTGGTTTGTCTGATCCCTATGATCCTTTGGGGCCAAAAGGATGAGCTGGTTGTAACTAGGTATGAGGCATTTGAGCAAAACAGCACCATCAATCATCTTGATGTTGACAAATTCAATAAAATTTATGTTTCCACCACCAATGGACTGGGCATAATTGGAAACCTCGATGACAAGCCGCTGTTTATATTGCGAGGGCATTCCGTTATCGATGTTTGTTTTCATGAAAAGCATGGTACCTGGGCCGCCACCTCATCGGCATTGTACGAGCTGGCAGGTGAAAAAGAGTTTACCTTGCCCGACAAAGATGCCGTAATTCATGGCCTCGATTTTTTTCAACAAAGACTTTATATTGCCACGGACAAGGGCTTATTTATCCGAAATATGGGTACTGGCAAATTTGAAAATCTCAATACCCGTAATTCTGATCTACCCTCCGATTACATTTATTTTGTTTATGCAGATTCTAAATCAAGATGCTGGCTGGGCACGAAAGTAGGCGAAGTCAGAATCGTTGAGGATGACTGGCAGGTGGATCACAGGGAAAAGCAGGTAACCCATTATTATGAAAACAATGAAGGCCTTTGGTTTGTCTCTACCGACTCAAAAGATCAGAAACAGGAAATGTGGTTGATTGATCATTACAATCGATATTACGATGCTGGTTTCGGCCCAGACCTTTACCAGGGTACTTTCAATGATTTTTGTATTGATTCAAAGGGGAGACTGTATTTTGCATCTGAAGCATTCATCAGATATGACCCATACGAAGAGCGAACCGAAAATTATACTGAAAATGCCGGTGTAATTTCAAGTAAATGCAGTTCCACCGTTTGTGATAAAAATGACAACATTTGGATTGGCACGGCAGGCGAAGGTCTGTTTACACTCAAATTCAGTGACAATGCAGGCAAGGCGCTTTCTGTAGCATGCATTACGGAAAAGAAACCCAGCTGTCACGGAAAATCTGATGGGGTTGTCAAAGTAATCGCTACCGGAGGGGTCGGGCCCTTTGATTACGTATGGAGCAACAGACTGCTGAGTGGCAGCAATCCCAAAAATATTGGAGCAGGCAACTATGCAGTCACTGTCTCTGACCGGGCCCAGAACAGGCAGGTGTGCAGCATTGAAGTGCAGCATCCAAGTGAAATTCAGATCGATGTTGTTGACTTGCAAAAGATCAAATCAGCCAATGGAAAGGAAGGTAGAATTGAAGTGAAAGCAGGAGGAGGAACCGGAGATCTAAGTTATATTTGGAGCAATGGATCAAAGAAAAATTACATCGAAAAATTAGGAGCGGGCGATTATGGAGTTACAGTGAGCGACAAGAATAAATGTACAACTACTGCCTATTACAAGGTTACCAGAGATAAGATCTTACCTGATCTGGATATGAAGACCATCACTGTTGGCAAGACACTCAGAATCAATGAACTTTATTTCAAAGCAGACAGTACCGAGATTTCTCCGGAAAGTTTTGAAGTACTCAATGAGTTGTACGATTTTTTAGCTGCCAATCCTTCCGTAGTGGTGGAGATTGGCGGGCACACCAATACCATTCCTCCTCATGAATACTGTGACAAGCTCAGCACGGAAAGAGCAAGAACGGTAGCTGAGTATTTTTACAATAAAGGCATTCCGGTAACCCGTCTGAGTTTTCGGGGTTATGGTAAACGACAGCCTATTTCTGACAGCACGTCGCTGGAAGGGAGACAAAAAAACCAGCGGGTAGAAGTCAAGGTAATATCGATGTAAAAAAAAAGCCCTTCAAAAGGGCTTTTTTATTAGTTGAAAATCTCTGTTCCTGAAAAATGGAAACTGGATTCAATGGCTGCGTTTTCATCGCTATCTGAGCCGTGAATGGCATTTTCACCAATATTTTTGGCAAATCTGGCTCTGATGGTACCCTCAGCAGCTTCTGCCGGATTGGTAGAGCCAATCAAAGTTCTGAAGTCGGCCACAGCATTGTCTTTTTCAAGAATGGCTGCTACAATAGGTCCAGATGACATAAACTCTACCAATTCACCATAAAAAGGCCTAGCACTGTGAACGGCATAAAATTCTCCTGCCTTTTCAGCAGAAAGTTTGGTGTATTTCATGGCCACGATTTTAAAGCCTGCTTCGCAAATTTGGTTCAAAATGGCGCCAATGTGTCCTGCTTTAACAGCATCCGGCTTAATCATAGTAAAAGTTCTGTTTCCTGACATGTTCTTGAAATTTAGGATTTGAAATTATAAGGACGCAAAATTAACAATCTCCGGGTCTTACCTCAATTCTGGATATTAAATTTTTTGCTATGTCACAAAATTTTTGGAAATTCGCCCCCCAGTTAATGGAGGATCAACGAAATATAAAATTAAAATTATCCAATCCACAGGATATTGTTATTCTTTCTCACCGAAATCCTGATGGAGATGCAGTGGGATCTACAGTGGCGTTGGCCCGCTTTCTTAAAAAGGGAAATCATGCGGTTAAAATAATTTATCCTAGTGAATATCCCACTGTATTTCAATACCTTATTGATGATCAAAACCCTCCGCTTATCTATGATCTGGCCCCCCAGCAAAGCATAGAGGCCATAAAAAATGCAAGTGTGATTTTCCTACTGGACTTCAACGCACTGGATCGCATTGATAAGATGGGGGAAACCGTGCTTTTTTCAAATGCCATGAAGGTTCTTATTGATCATCACATTGATCCTGAACCAATTGCAGACTTTATTTTATCCGACACTGCGGCCAGTTCAACTTCAGAGATGGTTTATCTGTTTATCAAAGACATGGATATGGCAGACAGGTTAGACATTTCTATCGGAGAGGCACTTTTTACAGGTCTCATTACGGATACAGGATCATTCCGCTATAGCACCCGTGGGCTAACCTATCAAATTGCAGGCGAGCTCAAAAACATGGGCGTCGATGATTACGCGCTTTCCAATACCATATTTAATGCACTGGAACCCAAAAACCTAAAATTACTGGGTCATTGTTTAGCTAATAGAATGGTGTTAATGCTTGAACACAAAGCTGCCTACATCTACCTTACCAAAGAAGATTATACTCAGTTTGGAATATCCAGAGGAGACACAGAAGGCATTGTCAATTATCTGCTGATGATGAAGGATGTTTGGGTAGCTGCACTCATAACAGAACAACCAACCATCATAAAAATCTCCTTGAGATCCAAAGACCACATCAATGTTCAGCAATTGGCTGCGGCTCATTTTAATGGGGGAGGTCACAAAAACGCTTCAGGAGGCTCTGCTTACGCAAAATTGGAAGATGTGATCAATCGATTTACCAAGGTGGTACCTAATTACGTCAAATAATAAACACATATAAATGCGCAATTTATCTTTCATCAAATTCCTTTTCGTTCTTGCTGTGGTTTTGGCTGGTTGCAAAGGAGAAACAGGAGATTTTATGACCAGCAACGGTTATAAATATACAGTTCACAAAAAAGGAAGTGGCAAGGTTGCTGCTATCAATGACTACATCTTTTACGCTGCAACCGTTACGGCAGATGGTGATACGCTTCAATCCAACAATGACCCTGACAACCTTCCTTACATGCAATTGCCCAAAGACTGGAAGGATATCAAACCACCTTCACCTTTTTATGAAGTACTTTCAAAAGTGACAAAAGGCGACAGCATCACTATTTACGTACCAGGTGACTCAATCCCTCCGGGTAATCCAAGTCTTGCCGGGAAAAAAGAATTAAAGTTCATGCTTACCGTCAAAGATATCATGGATAGTACGGCTTATGCAGCTTTTACATCAAAGAAGAGATCCGAAATGGAAGCTAAGATGGCAAAAAGTAAGGAAAGACTACCAGGTGTAGAAAAAACCATCACAGAAACATTGGCTCAGTATAAGGCCAAAAACATTGCCTTACAGACAACGGAGTCAGGTCTTCAATATGTGATTCATGAGAAAGGCACAGGACCGGTAGCACAGAAAGGACAAAAAATCTCTGTTGATTACCACGGCATTCTAAAGGATGGTACCAAGTTCGACAGTTCATTTGAAAGGGGCATGCCCATCGAATTTCCGGTAGGAGTAGGTAACGTAATTCCGGGATGGGATGAAGCCCTTACCCTTTTACCGGAAGGTACCAAAGCTACCCTTTTCATCCCAAGCGCACTTGCCTATGGCGATCAGCAAAGTGGACCCATTCCGGCCAATTCAGACTTGGTTTTTTACATTGAATTCCAGAAGATTCTTAAATAACTAAAAAGAGGACATGACCATAGAACAACTCAATGAGTTGAAGCAGCGTCTGGCATTGATAAGGGGGTATCTTTGACATCGATAACCGATTAATACAGATTGAAGATAAGGAGCAATTGGCAGCTGATCCGTCGTTGTGGAGCAACAATGAAAAGGCGGAACAGCTGCTAAAAGAGCTCAAAACCCATAAGAACTGGGTTGCAAGATTTAAAGAAATTGAAGGCCTGGTAGAAGAAACGGAACTGCTTTACGAGTACCAGAAAGAGGGTGAAGCCAAAGATTCAGATGTAGATTTGGCCTATAATAAGGCCGTTACTGTATTGGATGACGTTGAGTTTCGCACCACTTTGAACCAGCCTGAAGATGCGTTTTCGGCTATTTTGGAAATAAACGCCGGAGCTGGTGGTACGGAAGCATGCGACTGGGCAGAGATGCTGCACAGAATGTATTTGATGTGGGCCGAAAAAAATGACTTCAAAGTTTCAGAACTTTATCACCAGGCTGGTGATGTGGCAGGTATTAAATCTGTTTCACTTGAAATTGATGGAGAGTTTGCCTTTGGTTTGCTAAAAGGAGAAAATGGGGTTCATCGGCTGGTTAGGGTAAGTCCTTACAATGCACAGGGAAAAAGGATGACATCTTTTGCCTCTGTGTTTGTACATCCATTGGTAAACGACGACATAGAGGTTGAAGTAAGTCCTGCAGACATCGAGTGGGATACCTTTAGGGCAAGTGGTGCCGGCGGACAGAACGTCAATAAGGTAGAAACGGCTGTGCGATTGAAACACATTCCATCTGGTATTGTTATTGAGTGTCAACAAGAACGATCCCAACACATGAATCGCGATAAAGCTATGCAAATGCTTAAATCGCGGCTGTATGAAATTGAACTCGAAAAACAACAGGCCGAAAGAGATAAACTGGAAGCCACAAAGAGAAAAAATGAATGGGGCTCTCAGATTAGGTCCTATGTTTTGGACGACCGCAGGGTAAAAGATCACAGAACTGGTTGTGAAACCAGAAATCCGGATATGGTGCTTGATGGAGGACTCGATGAATTTCTAAAAGCATATTTAAGATGGGATGGCAAGTAATGCTATCCCTTCTTTTTATTGCTTAAAAACAATATCAACCGGAATTGATTTTTGTTTCAACAGTTCCAAATCTTTGGCAAGATCAGCTTTGATAATGGCTTTGTCTTTAACAAGCTGGGCTGTTTTTGTATAATTGCCATCTCCCTGCAAGGTTAATATCAATTGGGTCAGTGATGCCATAGCTGAATCAAATTTTGCAAAGTCTATCCCATATCGTCCGTCTTTATTTTTGTAAACGGCACCCTGTTCTACCAGATAATTAAATCTGATCATATTGGCTTTTCCATGGGCTGATCCTGCTCCAAAACGAACCGACCTGAAAATGGATGCGAAAAAAGTAGTAATGTAGGATTCCATGCTTTCCTGAATTTCATTTTTTGCTTTCAACCTGGAAATCATATATAGACCCAGGATGTCTGCTTTGCCTTCTTCGATGGCTGCGTAGTGTTCTTTTAAAGCGGTCCTTACAAGCCCTTTTCCATTGATGGTGTTTTTGATACCCAGCCCATGAGCAACTTCGTGAAACATGGTGTTTTCAAAAAAAGCATTAAAATTCACATGCTTAAGTAGTGAAGTATCCAACAGTTCATTGGCAATGGGTACCAGAATTTTGTCAAATTTCTGTTTCATTACATTCTTTAGTTGCAGTCGTCTCGTTCCTTTTTTGAGCTGTACTTCTTCATCGTTGGGTAGGTTGATGGCAATGGTTTTACTGCCGGCATTACAATCGCCGCGATATTGAATGACATCATATGCATTTAATTCAGAATCGCTACCAGGCGTTTCTTTTTTATATGGGTCGCCTACTGGTAGCCCTTTTTGCAATTCAGGCAGGAAGGAACTGAATTTTTCAAGTTTTCTACTCCATTCCATGTCTTTTATCAATACAAATGCTTCGTATGAAGTTTTATAACCAAAAAGCTGATCTTCGTAATTTTCAATGGGACCTATGACAATGTCGATCTTGTTGGTTTTCATATCGAGCCATGCCATATCACTTGCCTGATAATCATCTGAAATAAGGGCTTTGGCCCTGAGTTGTAAGTAGTTTCTTAGGCCGGCATCATCGGCCAGTGAAGCCGCCTGTTCAAGTAAAAATGAAGCTCTTTCCAACTTTTTTGCAAAAAATTTATGGTAGGGTATAGCTTCCAGCTTGCCACTGCTGTTTCTTCTCACCATGGTATACTGCGAACTTTTTGCCGAATCCTGCCATGCGTCAAATTCGGCAGCTGTCATGTCGGCCGGGTAAAAATTGGCACCGGCATATTTTGCTTTTGCTGTTAAAATGGGTTTGTTGTCATTGAGGCGATCCCAGGGGCCATAATTGACCATTGCAAAAGCCTTTTCTTTGCCGGTAAGGCTGTCGAGCCAGGACTTAGGGCCATAACTTTGTTCCCAATACAATTCATCCATGATTTGGGCTGCTTCCATCAAGATTGGAATCATCTTTTGCTCATTGGGCGTAAGTGTATTAAGATCAGTTTCCAGACTAAAAACTTCATATTGCTGAAGTAAGGTGTCCAACAGCTCAGATGGGGTGGAAGAAAAATCGTAAAAATCAGAGGGACTCTCAGCCTTTTTGGCCCCAGATTCAGCGGTGGTTTGGGGTTCATTTTTGCAGGCACCCAACAAAAAAAACAGAAAAAGGACTGAAAATTTGCTTGAAGTTTTCATGAAATCAACTGGCTTTTATTACAAAATGAAAGCAAAATCACCATTGATGTAGTGAATTGCAACTCTAAGGTAAAGAATAATCAACGCTTTATTGAAAAAGTATTTGGTAAAGGCCAAATTTTGACCGTTGATTTAGAATATAATTTTAAGTATTTATGTTTTTCATAATATAAATATTGTTAATAGACAATACCCGAAAAATAATTTCATGCAAAATGAACGAAAAATTAAGTTTATACTATATTTGCGAGGTTACGATGTCTTGGAATGGCAAGCGTACACTGTGCAACTGTGGTCCGGTAGGTGGGTAGAAAAAAGTGAAAAAGGCATGCTTTTTCCGATCAATCGGCTCGAAATAAAATAAAGGTATATGCGATTAAAAATTTTGGTTGTTTTATGTCTGGCTTTTTCAGCTTCTCTTTGGTCACAGACTAAGATCAGGGGAGAAGTATTTGAAGAAGCAACCGGTGAGCCCATCATAGGCGCCAACGTCATTATTGAAGGGACAACAGAAGGTGTGGTCTCAGAATGGGATGGCAGTTTTGAATTGACCACAAATCAGAAGTTGCCATTTACACTTACAATTTCTTATTTGGGTTTTGTGACTCAAAGTTATGAGGTAACCGATCCCAAACACAAGATTAGAATCAATATGGCAGACCAGTCCGTCACTGTTGCTGAAGTAGAAGTGGTAGGGCAGAGAATAAGTGATAAGCAAAAAGCCGCGCCTTTAACCGTGGAATCTTTGGATGCAATATCCATCAAACAAACAGCTTCTACCGATTTTTACAGTGGACTTGGATCATTGAAAGGGGTTGACCTAACGACAGCCAGCATTGGTTTTACCATCATCAATACAAGGGGCTTCAACAGCACCAGCCCGGTAAGGTCATTGCAAATCATTGATGGTGTTGACAACCAATCTCCGGGTTTGAATTTTTCTTTGGGTAACTTTTTAGGTGCCCCTGAATTGGACATTCAAAAAGTGGATTTGGTCGTTGGTGCAAGTTCTGCCTATTATGGACCCAATGCTTTCAATGGAGTGATCAGCATGGAGACCAAAAATCCGTTTTATTCCAAAGGACTTTCGGCATCCATAAAGGCAGGAGAAAGAAGTTTATTGGAGGGGGCGTTCAGATACGCAAATGCATTCAAAAATGCAGCTGGTAAGGATGTGTTAGGATATAAAGTAAATTTCTTTGCTATGCGGGCCAATGACTGGCAAGCCGACAACAATGATGCGGTTTTTGACACCAGAACTGCCAGTACCAACCCCGGAGGATATGACAAAGTAAATACCTATGGTGATGAGTATTCCAGGACATTAGACTATCGCGACAATGCTCTGTTTAGCCAATATGCGGGTCTGGGAATTTTTCACCGCACAGGTTACAGAGAGAAGGATGTAGTCAATTATGAAAGTAAAAACCTAAAAGGAAACGTCGGTCTGTATTACCGCCTTAAACCTTCTATGTCAGAAGAATCACCTGAATTGATCTACGGTTTTAATATTGGCAATGGAACTACGGTTTATCAGGGTGACAACCGCTTTAGTTTGCGCAACATTACCTTTTTTCAAAACAAACTCGAATTGAGAAAAAGGGATAAATATTTCCTAAGATTTTACCAAACCCAGGAAGATGCGGGCAATAGTTATGATCCTTATTTCACCTCTCTTTTGCTGGCTCAGGAATCAAAAGACAATGTAAACTGGGGCAGCGATTACGTAAAATATTGGCAAGATGTGGTAAGGCCACAGATGGATGAGATGGGCTATCCTAAACTCAAAATCAATTTTGATCCAGTAACAGGTTTTATCACCACATCATTTGACACGGTGGCAGCGCAAAAATGGTTGACAGACCACGCTGACTTCATTCAGAATTCACACAATGCGGCTCGTAATCTGGCCGATACCCTGGAAAGAGGCGCTGAGTATAAAAAATACCTTGTTCCTGGCTCCGATGATTTTAAAGCAGCTTTTAATAGAATCATATCAACGAAATCCAATAAAAGAACCGATGAAGAGGCAGGAACGAGATTTTTCGATCGCTCGGCCCTTTACCATGTGCAGGGAGAATACAAGTTCACCCCTTCATTTATGGAATCGATCGTAATTGGTGGAAGTGCCCGGCATTACAGACCCAATTCACAGGGCACGATCTTTTATGACACCAGTGACATAAGGATAACAAATTCAGAATTTGGCTTTTATTTAGGGGGTGAGAAGAAACTTTCAGGAAGCAAATTTAAACTCAACGGTACAGTAAGGGTTGATAAAAATCAAAATTTCAATGCCCTGGTTTCACCTGCATTTTCTGTGGTATATACTCCGTCAGAGAATAACTTTTTGAGAGTATCATTTTCTTCCGCGTTGAGAAATCCTACTTTGACAGACCAATACTTGTATCTGAACGTGGGGCCGGCCATTTTATCGGGCAATCTCAATGGAGCCAAAGACCTGATTACAGTTGAATCATTTGTAGATTTTACAGAAAAGTTGGATAAAACCAAACTTCAGTATTTCAACATCGCAGGTGTAAAACCAGAAAAAGTAAAAACGCTGGAGGTAGGGTATAGGACTACCTTGTTTAACAGCACTTATGTAGATGGTAGTTATTATTACAGTCGATACAACGACTTTTTGGGATATATCATTGGAATCAGGAGTGATTTTGACCCGCTCAATTTTTTCCCGAGGAATACGCAGGCTTATCGATATGCAGCTAATTCAGTAAACCAGGTGACCACACAAGGATTTTCTATTGGGCTCAACCATTACTTTATGGATTATTACATGTTTGCGGTCAATTATTCATGGAACAAGTTGAACAAACTGGATGTGGATGATCCAATTATTCCAGCTTTTAACACTCCTGAGCACAAATACAACATCAGCCTATCAGGCAGGGATATGAATGTCTTTGGCTTGAAAAAATTTGGATTTACAGTAAATTACAAACATGTTTCATCCTTTATTTTTGAAGGATCTCCTCAATTTACAGGTCAAATTCCTGCTTATGGCCTGGTGGATGCACAGTTTAATTTTGCCTTGTCCAAATTAAATTCTGTGCTTAAAATTGGTGCATCCAACGTGTTGAACAACAAAGTTTATCAAACTTATGGCGGCCCCAGAATTGGAAGGATGGCTTACATAAGTTATCTTTATGACTTTAAAATCAAATAACATTTCATAGCAAACTTCAAAAAAACAAAAACATGAAGAGACTTTTACCCATTTTGTTGTCTTTCCTTGTAACGGGCGTTTTTGCTCAGGAGAGATACCTCGGTCAGGTATTTTCCGATGTGGATGTTCAAACCGTGTTGTATGGTAAGAACTATACCGTCATTGGTGTTCCATCACTTGGCCACACAGTTGAAACCGCAAGGGTAGGTCAACCCCTTGCTGCAGATGTATATTCACCCAAAGGTGACACAGAAACCAAAAGACCGTTGGTTATTTATTTCCACACCGGAAACTTCCTTCCATTCCCTCAAAACACCAGTGCAAGTGGTACCCGCAAAGACTCTGTGTGTGTTGACATCGTTAGGAAATTTGCCAAAATGGGATATGTAGCGGCAAGTGTAGATTACAGATTGGGATGGAACCCAATTGCCCCTACTCAGGAAGGCAGGGTCAACACTTTGATCAATGCAGCCTACAGAGGAGTTCAGGATGCGAGAACAGCCATCCGTTACTTCAAAGCCAATGCTGAAACTTTTGGCATCGATAGTAATAAAATTATGATTTTTGGCCAAGGCGCCGGTGGATACATCACTTTGGCTACTGCTTCATTGGATAAATACAGTGAAGTTTTGACCACAACATCTGGCGTTGGTAAATTTGTTGGTTCTAACGGACTTCCTTATGTAATCGAAAAAGTGCCACTTCCTGGCGGTGGTGTGCTTTACATCAATGGAGACATCGAAGGGAAGGTTTTAGGTATTGTTCCACCAAATGCAGACGGTACATTTAATGCAGGACCTCCTCCAACCGGTGATACTTTGTGCTTTCCTAACCACGTGAATCACACTTCAAAATTTGCTCTTGCTGTAAATATGGGAGGTGCTCTGGGTGACATCTCTTGGTTGGACGCTAATACTGCGCCAATCATTTGTATTCAGGCTCCATACGATCCTTTTGCACCTTATGATGATGCAGTCCTAAATGTACCCATTCCTGGCGGACAGTTACCTGTAGTTAGGGTTCAAGGTAGTTTAGCAGTACAAAGAGTAATGGATGAGTTGGGTGTCAATGATCCTTTCAAAGCATTGGATCCTGCAAAAGACCCCATAGGCCAGGCTATTAAGGAAAAAGCAGGAGGCCACATCAACTTGTTCCCTGTTGTAGGATCAAGCATATTGGATAGTTCTCCATGGGATTTCTGGGATCCTGCAACCAATCCAAACCATGCCACTTCTATACAAACCAATCCTGATATGACTGCGGAAAAGGGTCGCAGATTTATCGACTCCATTCTTGTGTTTGTTGCTCCTCGTGCTTGTATTGCCATGGATCTTCCTTGTAAGGCTTCTGTAACATCTTCTACCAAAGATTTGACAGATGCAGATGTCAATCTTGTTTTGGCTCCAAATCCTGCTTACGACAAAGTAAGGGTAGAAGTAAGCAGAGAAACACCAATTGTATCTGCAACTGTAACGGATATCAATGGAAGGGTAGTTGCTACTTATAAAAATATCAACCACAATGTATTGGAGGTTCAGCGCAACAACCTGAATACCGGAATGTACATCATCAACATGACTTTTGAAAAAGGCAGTCTTTCTAAAAAAGTAATGTTCCAATAAAATTTGTGAAAACTAAAAAAAAGAAGCTCTGCATTTTTGCAGGGCTTTTTTTTTGAGGTAAAAAAAAAGAGATGCAAAACTTGCATCTCTTTGTCTCGGGCAGCCCGTAGGGGAATCGAACCCCTGCTACCAGGATGAAAACCTGGCGTCCTAACCCCTAGACGAACGGGCCTTTTTTCAAAAGCAGTGCAAAGATATAATTTTTATCATAATTTAACCTAGCGAAATAAAAAAAATTGGAAAAATTCCTGTTTGGCACATAATTTAGCTAATACATGAGGGAATTACACATTTGGATTGTCATTACATTTAGTTGATTACATAGTTGTAAAACAAAAATTTATAATATAATTTTTTTCGTAATATATATTTTTGGTTTCAACTTTTCCATTACATTTTTGTTATAAAACCATAAAATATCCCCCCATGAAGATCCTAATGGTTTGTTTAGGAAATATTTGTCGCTCCCCCCTGGCACATGGCATTATGCAAGATCGCATTGGTATGTACCATCTACCATGGGAGGTAGATTCCGCAGGAACAGGGGGCTGGCATGCAGGAGAAGCCCCAGACTTTAGATCAGTTTTGGAGGCCAAAAAACATGGCCTGGATATCTCAAAACAACGTGCGCGCAAAATTACTCCCGGCGACTTCGAATTATTCGACCTTATTCTTACCATGGATGCGCAGAATTACAACGATGTAATGGCATTGACAAAAAACGAAACCCAAAGATCCAAAGTGAAAATGATCATGAATTATTTAGAGCCTGGCAAAAACATGCCGGTTCCGGATCCTTATTACGATGGCAGGTTTGCCCTGGTATACGAAATGTTAGAACAAGCCGTTGACAAAATGGTGTTGCAACTTGCCGGTACAGAGGTGTAAGCTACCTACAATTAACCTGCGTTTCATTTTCTATTGATAGTCAAGTTTGGTATTTTGCAGTAAAATCCACTACATGCGTTTTTACTTCAATTTTTGCTTGTTATCTATTTTGTTTTTTAGTTCCCTTTTAAATGCTCAAAGCAGCTTAACGCTTGAGGATTGGAAAGAGTATAAATTCCGGAATATTGGACCTGCGGGCATGTCAGGAAGGATTACTGCCATTGAAGTAGACCCTTTTGATGACAGCAGGATATTTTTAGGTGCTGCTTCAGGAGGACTTTGGCTGAGCGAAAATGGAGGCATTTCCTTTAAACCCATCTTTGATGACCAGTCAAATTTGTCTATTGGCTCAATAAAGATCAATCCACGAAATTCCAGTCATATCTGGGTCGGAACGGGAGAAGGTAACCCAAGAAATTCATTGAATACCGGCAATGGTATATACAAAAGCCTGGATGGAGGCCAGACATGGAAGTGTATGGGACTTGAAAATACCAAGGTTATCCACCGTATCATCATAAACAAAGACAATCCTGATATTGTGTATGTAGCAGCCATGGGCTCACCCTGGGGTCCCACCGAAGAGAGAGGGGTGTACAAGACAATGGATGGAGGTGTCACCTGGAAAAGGATCCTTTTTGTCAATGCATTAACGGGAGCCTCAGACATGGTTGTAGACCCCGCCAATCCTGATAAGTTGATAGCATCAATGTGGGAACACGAACGCAAGCCCTGGTTTTTCAATTCAGGTGGTGAAGGGTCAGGACTGTACATTACCTACAATGGGGGTGATACATGGGAAAAAATCGAAGCGAAGGATGGCATTCCAAAAGGAAAATTGGGAAGGATTGGGCTTGCTATTGCAGCTTCAAAACCACAAACAATTTATGCCTTGATCGAGGCGAAAGAAAATGGCCTCTATAAAAGTGAAGACGGAGGCAAAAAATGGAAGCTTGTTCAAAATAAGGACATAGGTGGAAGGCCATTCTACTATTCGGAAATATACGTTGATCCTCAAAATGAAAACAGGCTATACAACGTGCACACCTATTTGTCGCGCAGCGATGATGGAGGCAAAAGTTTTTACAATATTGCAGATTATGGCAATGCAGTGCATCCAGATCACCATGCCCTTTGGATACACCCTCAACAACCTTCTTATCTAATTGACGGAAACGATGGTGGAGCAGCAATCTCAAGAGATATGGGTAAGTCGTGGACATTTATTTCCAATTTGCCGGTTGGCCAGTTTTACCATGTCAATGTAGACCATGCCAACCCATACAATGTTTATGGAGGCATGCAGGATAACGGGTCATGGGTGGGTCCTTCTGCGGTTTTAAAACCGGGAGGAATTCGAAATTCAGATTTTCGTGAATTGTATTTTGGCGATGGCTTTGATGTTGTACCTGTTCCCAACAATCCTCGTTTTTGTTATGCCATGTCGCAGGGTGGAAACGTAGCTTTGTGTGACATTCAGACCGGACAATCCAGGTTTATCAAACCCAATCATCCCGAGGGTTTGCCATTGAGATTCAACTGGAATGCTGCCATAGCTCAAAGCCCCTTTGATTCGTGTAGTATCTATTTTGGAAGCCAGTTCTTACACTATTCAAGAGATTGTGGCAGAAACTGGAAAATCATTTCACCGGATCTGACAACCAACGATACCACCAAACAGCAGCAAAAAAAGACAGGTGGATTGACTTTTGATGTCACGGGTGCTGAAAACCATACTACGATACTGACTATTGCTCCATCCCCATTAGATTCAAATTTGGTTTGGGTAGGTACCGATGATGGCAACGTTCAGCTGACAGTAGATGGAGGCCAAACCTGGCAAAACCTTTCCGGAAAATTAAAAGGCATGCCTGCAGCGGCCTGGATCCCTCAAATTGTTGCCTCTCCAACCAAGAAGGGTGAAGCTTGGGTGGTGGTTAATAATTACCGACAAAATGACTATAGTCCATATGCATATTATACGCAGGATTATGGAAAATCATGGAAACGTATTGCCGATGAAAAACAAATAAAAGGCTTTGTTCTTTCTTTCGTGGCAGATGTGGAGCAATCCAATCTATGGTTTTTGGGCACAGATGTTGGCTTGTATGTAAGTTTGGATGGGGGAGAGCATTGGCAGCACTGGAACAAAGGCTTGCCGCAGGTTCAGATAAGTGACATGAAAATTCATGAAAAAGAGGGCGATCTGGTTATTGCTACCTTTGGAAGAGCGCTTTGGATTCTCGATAACCTTAACCCTTTAAGGGAAATGGCCAAAGGATCATTTTCTGAAAATGATTCCCTTCATTTATTTGCTACTTCCGAGGCCTATGATTGGAATTTCAGATCCTATGACGGAGTAAGGTTTTATGCCCAGGGCGATTTTTCAGGAAGTAATGAAAGCAAAGGACAAGCAAATTTATATCTGTGGACCAAGGCCAAGGACAAGAAATCAGAAGATAATGTAAAAGGCAAGGAATCAGAAGCAAAAATCAAAGTCAGATGGATAAATGAAAAGGGTGACACCATTAGGAAATATTCAGTCAAAGTCAGTGGAGGTCTCCAGGCCATTTCCTGGGGTATGAATGAAGATGGCAAGCGTAGACTTTCAAGAAGGGAAATCGAAAAAGACGCAGATCTGCCGGGTGGGGTAGGTGTATTGCCGGGCAGGTACAAGTGCGTGGTTTATTATAATAATTTAGTAGACAGCACCTGGCTCACGGTCAAAACAGACCCAAGAATATTTTTTGATGAAGATAAGGCAAAAGCTAAAAACAAATTGCAAAAAGAATTTGAGGTGCTCAATGAAAAAGCAGGGTTGGCTTATGCGTGGGTAAAAGATGCAAAAAAACACATCAAATCGATGGAAGGAATTAAGGCTTTTCAGCAGGATAGTATTAAGAAACTATTTGAGAAGTTGTCTAAGCCATTGAATACACAGTTGGATAGCCTGGAAGGGCTGTTCTTTCTTCCAGAAGATACCAAAGGTATCGCCTATGATGATGATAAAATAGCCAGTAAAATTCAAAATGCAGAATCATATCTGTCCACAAGTGATGGCAGTTATTCTGAAAATACACTACACGCCATGAAAGAAGCAGAAGATTCAGTAGAAGCAGCGGTACAGGCAATCAAAAAATTTGAAGAAGAAAAATGGAAGCCCTATCAGCAAAAGCTAACAGGACTCTCCATTTCTTTATTTCCTGTTCAAAACAAATTGGAATAATCAGATTTTAATCAACATCTTCATTGTGGCTTTATCTTGTGAGCCACTAATAAAATAGATGCCCGGTGTTAAATGTGACACATTGATTGATTTTGCATTGTTTGCCTGTTCAATAACTACTTTACCCATGAGGTCCAAAATGACCACAGATGAATTATCTTTTGCTTCAATAAACAATTCAGAGCTGACCGGGTTGGGATGAAATGTGAATAAATCTGTTTCTGGTGAAGTAGTTGAGCTTGTTATTTGAATAAGCTGGGCACTAAATTTGTCAAAGCCTGCTTCCACCAAATGGCCTGGTGTAACGTCTTCGGTTTTAATGACCAATTTCATTTCATTGGTGAATGGTAAATCTGTGGAAGCCACTTTATATTTTGTTTCCCTCCACTGAGAGGATGATTGAGTGGTATTCAAAATAGGCAGACTTGTACTTCCGTTGTTTAAGCTGATGTTAAGGTAATCATTGGGTGCGCTGTTGCCTCCGCTGTTAAAAAACCAATAGTTAAAATCAATTTCCATGCTGTCAAAGCCCATGGCCTTAATTTCCGGACTTGTCAAAATAGTTGAACCTCCATCCAGGTCATTATCGCCCGGATTAACACCACCATTGCCGGTTACATAAGCAAAATTTCCCAGGTCATTTTCAACATCTTTGTTGGGATTGCAGATTTCATTGTTGTAAATGGTGCCCACAGGCTTAACGCGCTCCCAGTTTCCTGCCGTACCGTTTTTAGTGACCTTCCAGTCAAGATCTGCGAAAAAGTCATCTTCATAACCTGACTCTAAAACCACCACTACATCATCAAAACTTTGTAATGTTTGTGCTTTTCCTTTATAGCCCCAGGCTGCTGCTAAGATTTGATAGTTGTTGGTAAGGGATGCAGGAATTTTAAACTTGCCGGTTGCATCGGTTCTTGCACTAATTACACTTTCGGCAGCCGTATTTTGAAGTAATACGTGCACATTGTCGATGGGTTTACCTTGTTCATCCTGTACTATCCCGATTACAAAATTAGCTTGAAATACAAAGTCCTGGATGGTAACCTCACCTGCTGATAAATTTACAACTACTTCTTTACTTCCATAATCAGGATGCTCAAACTTCACTGTATAACTGCCGGCCAAAGAAAGTCCGGTTTTGTAATTGCCAGTTCCATCTGTAATGTCAGAAGCAGCACGGTCAGTTAAAATTTTAATGGTAGCACCCGCAATGGGATAAACAATTCCGTCCTTGTCTTCAGCAAAGGCTTTACCTTCAAGATAGCATGCTCTTTTAAAAGTTGGCTTCAACACCCACAATCCGGAGTTGATATCACTGCCAATGATGGTGCCTGATTGAAAATGTGCATATACACCCCAACAACCGTAAAACCAACTGCCACTGGCCGGTAGCGAAGCATCATCCAGAAAGGTGTCATATTCACCCACTTTTACTATATTCTCCGGCCTGGTCATGTCATGAATAAGAATGCCATCTGTATACCAACTGGTAATGGTATAATTTTCACGGGCATAGGTATTGTGGGGAATCACTTTGCCGATTTGGGTGTCTTCATTTCGGTATTTATCCAAAAATCGGATGTTGTTGAGGTCGCTGATATCGTATGCAGCCAGATATGCTCCGGATACTTCATCGGTGGTAAAAAGAATGTTACCATCGGGAGAAGTCCAAACATTATGGGCAAAGGTATTGGGTGTTTGAAATCGGGTAATAAATTTAGGGTCTCTGCGGTCAGAGATATCATAAATGCCAACACCGCCTCCCAGATCAGCAGTATACAGGTACTGTGCATTGGCATAACAATCATGAGTGTAGATATCTCCCATGTTAGTGATGATTTCCGGGTTCCATGGATCATTGTTGAGGTCGCAAATGATAACCCCCTGGCGATTTACATTATGCCCATTTAGGTAGAGGTAGCCCAATGTATCCATGTTGATGCTATGTACGGTTCTGAGAGTATCTGCAATTGTGTTGGGAATAGCAGGTTTCCAACGTTTCCATTGAAAAGATTCAGGGGCATTGGTGGCATCAATAATGGTAATGCCATCGGGTCCTTCTGTTGTGACATAAATATAATTTCCCCAGCTCCTGGCCTCTCGCCAGATGTTGTTGGCACCGGGTATTACCAATCTTTCCACAGGGTTTGCAGGATCTTCAAGAGAAAGTACCCTGATTGATTGTCGGGTACCGATCACCGCATATTCTATGCCGTTGGCATCGGTATGTCCCCAAATACCAGAACCACCTTCTCCGAAATCAATGTGCGACATCAACTCAATGTTCTCCTTACGTTGACCTGATAACATCGAAAGGGAAGATATAATTAATATAAATGCGCCAATAATGCGCCTGCGGTAAAAGTGCATGATTAATAGTTTTTTTATGGAATTGTGGCAAAGATAAAATTATTCATAACACGTTTTACCGTGAATTTTTTTCAATTTGTCGGCTTCACTACCAAAAACAAACCAAACAAATCAATCTAACCTCTTTTCGTTAAAAGATGAAATCAAAAATATAAATTATGCGTTTTTTAGAAATAAATCGTTAATTTTGAATGTAATAAATGGGAGTAAAATGCTTAAAAAGAATTATTTATATATTTCATTATTTTTAATTATTGGTTTTTCCCGATTGTGGTCGCAGGATTACGAGGCGTTTTATCCCAATTTTTTTGAGAATGGCAATAAGTTGGAACTGGCCACCGCGGGTGGTTTGAGGAATGCAAAGTTTTCCAATTTTGATTTTAATGGCGATGGCATCAAAGACATATATGCATTTGACAGGACATCTGGAAGGTCTTTGTGCTTTGTGAATCTCAATGATTCGGAATCAATTAGATACAGATACGCACCGGAATATGAAGCGGCTTTTCCCAAAATCAGCAATTGGGCACTTTTATATGATTTCAATAAAGATGGAATTGAAGATTTGTTTTGTTTACCCACTACTCCTGGTATACCCGGGGTAGAGGTGTGGAGAGGGAGCAGGCAAAATAACATGCCTGTTTTCACGAAAATGAAAACTCCGTTTTACGATGTTGTAATGCTTCCAGCAGGTAATGGTTTCACTAATCTATACAATGCCCTCACAGACGTACCTGCCATTATAGATGTGGACGGTGATGGAGATACCGACATACTTACTTTTGAAATTGACGGATCTTATCTCAATTACCACCAAAATCAGGCAGTGGAAAAAGGATTTGGTATAGATACATTTGTCATGCTTACCAAGGATATTTGTTTTGGCAAGTTTTATGAAAATATGTTTTCTGAAGAGTTGATTCTCAGTTCTGACGGTCAGTCGTGCGCCAAAAACTTTCAGGACGACGGTAATCCAAGGCATTCTGGATCAACTGTGTTGGCTTATGACAATGATTGCGATGGTGATTTGGATCTCGTCCTGGGTGATGTTGCCAATACAAAATTATTTTTCCTGAAAAATGGGGGAACAAAAAATGCAGCATGGATAACATCACAGGACCTACATTTTCCATCGTACAACGTGCCAATAGAAATGAATTTATTTTTGGCTGCTTTTTACCTGGATGTAAACGGAGATGGTAAGCGAGACCTTATTGCCACACCCAATGAGACTGATGGAGGAGTAAATGCAAGTCACATTTGGTTGTACCTTAATAAAGGGAGTGATTGTGCTCCGATCTTTGAGCTGTACTCCAAAAATTTTCTGGTGGATGAAATGGTGAGCCTTGGAGCAAAAAGTGATGTAGCGGTGGGGGATGTAACAGGAGATGGACTGGCGGATCTCATCATTGGGGGCAACGGACACTACCTGCCCGGCACCACTAAAGTAAGTAGACTCAACTTATATAAAAATACAGGCTCTGCCACCCAACCAGAATTCACACTGGTGGAAGAGGACTACCTCAATATGTCTGTATTAACCAATTATGGACTGGCTCTTTCACCGGCACTAGCTGACATGGATGATGATGGCGACCTGGACTTGTGGGTGGGTGATGGCAATGGTCGGTTGTATTATTTTACCAATGGAGCAGGTGCCGGCAACATGGCGCAGTTTTCCTATACCTATCCATTTAACAATATTTTTGTCGGGCAGGATGCTAAACCGTGCATAAGAGATGTATCAGGAGATGGCTTATTGGATTTGTTGATCGGGGAACAAAACAATGAATTAAACTTATTTGTCAATACGGGCACAAAAACAAACCCGGTTTTTGGAAATGTGCCAGATCAGAAAAATTTTGGTCAACTATTTACCACAACCGATTTCAATACGTTCAACAACAGCATAGCCCCTTTTTATCATGATGGAAAGAAGATGGCTTATATTGGCTTTGAAGACGGGCGATTGAGTCTCTATGAATGGGAAGGAGATCCTTTAACTGGCAAATGGATATTGCTGGACGCCAATGCAGGGAAAGTACACAGGGGCAATAAGCTCAATACAGAAATCTTCGACATCAACAGCGATGGCAGAATGGATTTGATTTTGGGAAATTTTGGAGGTGGAGTTCAGTTTTTTTCAACCCCTTTTCAATACCAAACTTCTGGAATTCACCAGCCTCATTTGGCTGAAATAGCAGTCTATCCGAATCCATTTACAAATGTACTTACAATATTAACCGATGACCATTCAATGAGCTATACCATTTTGGATGCAGCCGGAAGAATCATCATGACGGATAGACTTTTGCACCCGCTGACTCAAATCAATGTAGCAGATTTGCCACCAGGTTTTTACATACTTCAATTGACAGACTTTAATGGCAACCTGAGATATTCAAAAATGATGAAATGATCGATAAGGCCAATTTTGCAAATATTATACAATTTTGTAACCAACAAGGCGTGACCCTGGTCGCCGTAAGTAAAACAAAACCTGTTGAAGATATTACCAAACTTTATCAATTGGGTCAAAGGATTTTTGGTGAAAACAAAGTCCAGGAGCTGGTTGAAAAAGCCCAACAATTGCCAGGTAATATCCAATGGCATTTGATCGGTCATTTACAAACCAATAAAGTAAAACAGGTTTTGCCCCATGTGGCATTGATCCATAGTGTTGATAGCTTGCATTTATTAGAAGAAATTGAGCACGAATCAGCTAAGCTATCGCAAAAAACCGAAATTCTGCTCCAGGTAAAAATTGCGGTTGAAGAGACCAAATATGGTTTGAACGAGGATGAATTGAAGGAAATAATTGAATTGGTTAATGCCGGTAAGTTTACACACATTGTTACCAGGGGGCTCATGGGTATGGCTTCGTTTACAGAGGCAGAGGAGCAGGTTAAAAAAGAATTTGCCAGCTTAAAGATCATTTTTAATAAAACGAAAGAAATGCTGGAGACATCGTCCTGTTTCGATATCTTGTCGATGGGTATGTCTGGAGATTTTCGGCTAGCGGTGGCAGAAGGCTCTAATATGGTTCGTGTTGGAAGTCTTATCTTTGGCGAAAGATAATTTTTTTTAGAGTAGATTAAACCCAATTATAGATTTGTAGTCAAAACCTTGTTTGATACAACATTATTTACCATCATAATTGCAAAATCATGCAAAGACGATCATTTTTCAAAAGTTTATCAGGGCAAAAACAAAGCAGTGCCGGAGCTACCATGGCCGCACCTTTGGGACTTGAAAAATATACGGGTCCCTGGACCGACGCCCACAGCGCCCATCTTTTGCGTAGAACTGTTTTTGGCGGGAGGTTTCAGGATATTAAAAAATTTACCAGTCAGGGCATGGATACTTCAGTTTCCATCCTTACCAATTTGGAGCCTGTAACCGACTTGCCTTTGAACTACGATTTTGAGTCAGATCCAAAAGTACCGATTGGCACTTCATGGGTCAACAAAGCACATGATCCGGTTAACAATACCAATAATTACCGTTTTCGTTCGCTGAATGGCTGGACCATGGGAAGATTGATGGCCAGAGAAATGAACATCAGGGAAAAAATGACCTTGTTTTGGCACAACCACTTTGTAGTGGCAGACGTCAACGAGGCCAGGTATTATTTCAAGTACATAGACACATTCCGGCAGAATCCACTGGGTAATTTTAAGGAGTTCGCAAAAAAAATGACCATTGACCCGGCTATGCTTCGTTACCTCAATGGCAACCAAAACACCAAAAATGCCCCCAATGAAAACTATGCCCGCGAGTTACTTGAATTGTTTACCATTGGAAAAGGCCCGATAGCTGGTCCCGGTGATTATACCAATTACACAGAAGAAGATGTTTTGGCAATAGCCAAAGTTTTGACAGGATGGACCGATATAGGCTTCAGAAGTCCAAACCTTGATGTGGTGACCTCAACCTTCAGACCTAATCAGCACGATACTGGAACAAAAAAGTTGAGTCACAGATTCAACAATGCCGTGATCAACAATGCGGGTGCCGAAGAATATAAAGTATTGATTGATACCATCTTTCAACAGGAAGAAGTTTCAAAATTTATTGCCAGGAAGTTGTATCGTTGGTTCGTTTATTATCAAATTGATGACAGCATTGAGTCCGCAATTATTGAACCTCTGGCCCAAATAATCCGAGATAATAATTATGAATTGAAACCTGCCATTGTTGCCTTACTTACCAGTGAACATTTCTATGCTGACTTTGGCTGTATGATCAAAAATCCACTGGACTTTATTGCATCGGCAACCAGTCAAAACGGCATTACAATTGCAGGAGACTTGGTGCAGCAATACAACACGTGGAATGCATTTTTCCAATATGGCGCATTACTTCAAATGCGGTATTTTGGACTGCCAAGCGTTGCAGGCTGGAAGGCTTATTATCAGGAACCTCTCTATTACCAAACATGGATCAACAGTGTCACCTTGCCCTTGAGAAAGGCCTATACAGATGCATTGAGCACCTTAAACAACAACACCCGGGGGATCAGACTCGATATAGATGTGGTTGGCCTGATTACATCATTTTCTAATCCAGCTGACATTGAAACCCTGATCAATGATGTTGCCCTTGTTTTGCTACCCAAACCATTGAGCGAGGATCAGGTAAATACACTCAAAGAATTGATGATACCGGGCTTGCCGGATTATGAGTGGACAGTTGAATATGAGGCTTACATCGCCAATCCATCAGACCTTTTACTGAAAAGATCGGTAGAAAACAAGCTTAGGCTGTTGTACGCCTACATGATGAGAATGCCCGAATATCAATTGTCCTAAATACATTTCTTTCCACATCCTCAATTTAAAAAAATGAAAAGAAGAACATTCATACAAACAAGTTCATTGATGACTTTGCCGGTGTTGCTGAAAGGAATGGAAGTAACAGCAATTGCAAAATCCAGTTTAGCTACCCTTATTAATCCTGAAGACGACAGGGTTTTGGTACTCGTACAACTCAACGGAGGTAATGATGGGCTCAATACTTTTATCCCTCTTGATCAATACGATGCTTTATCCAAAGCGAGGGGAAGTCTCCTGCTTCCGGCTTCAGAAGTATTAAAAATATCAGACAGCCAGGGTTTCCACAAATCGTTAACCGGCTTTGAGTCATTGTACAAAAACGGCCAAATGGCTGTAGTACAAAGTGTAGGTTATCCCAATCAAAACAGATCACATTTCAGGTCTACCGATATCTGGACTACAGCTTCTGATTCGGAGCAATACATTTCAACCGGATGGTTGGGAAGATACTTTGACTTGAAATACCCCGGCTATCCGGAAGGTTATCCCAATGCAGAAAACCCCGATCCATTTGCAATCACCCTCGGCTTTGTAGTTTCAGAAACTTGTCAGGGCCAATCTTCCAATTACAGTTTTACTGTCAATAGCGAAGAAGACATTAAAACATTAAATGAAACAGTTCCAGGCAGCACCGATGGCAGTTGTCACTCCGGCGAACTGGCTTACTTGAGGGATGTAGTAAGACAAACCAATGCATATTCATCAAGGGTACTGGAAGCTTTCGAAAATGGCAACAACCTGGTTACCTATACTGAAGGAAATTCTCTTTCACAACAATTAAAAATTGTAGCAAACCTCATTTCAGGAGGCCTTAAAACAAAGATTTATGTGGTAAGTCAGGGAGGATATGATACCCATGCCAACCAGGTAGTGGGAGGGGATACCGTCAATGGAGAACACGCCGATTTGTTAAATGTGCTGGGCACAGCCATTCGTGAATTTCAGGATGACCTTACCGCATTGGGCATTGAAAAAAGGGTAGTAGGCATGACCTTCTCTGAATTTGGAAGGAGGATCAAAGCCAACGACAGCTTTGGAACAGATCACGGAACAGCAGCTCCGTTATTTGTTTTCGGTAGCTGTGTCAATGCCGGTGTTTACGGACAAAACCCACAAATTTCCGACCCAATTGATGCCGAGGAAGGGGTAGCCATGCAATACGACTTCAGATCGGTCTATGCCAGCTTGCTGATGGATTGGTTCAATACTTCTCAGGCAGACATTGAAACCGTTTTGTTCAAGGATTTCCAGAGAATTCCTTTCCTCAAGGATTGTACAATAAGTACGGATACCCAAGAAATATCCGGCCTCTCATTAGGATCGTCACCCAACCCTGCAACCAACTATCTACAATTAGAGTTTGATTCCATAGGGGGGTGGACAGAGATCGATATATTTGACGTGAGGGGTTATTCCATAAAATCAATTAGTGCACAAAAATTGGCAAAAGCTTCCATTAAAATGTCTGTGGATCTAGATCAGTTACCAGCGGGTATGTATTTTTTAAGAGTAGCTCAGGGAGCGGCGGTTGCCACTTCCAAGTTTGTGAAATTATAGCAACTTTATACGGTAAATTTGGTCATTGCAAGATGAAATTGACCGATTGAACTTGGGTATTACACACTGTTTTCGTAACATTGCAAATATTAAAATTTTGCTATATGTTGACAAAAAGAATGCAGGATGCCCTCAACAATCAGGTGCAGATGGAAGCACAATCCAGCCAGGCATACCTGGCAATGGGATCTTGGGCAGAGATACAACCTGGCTTTGATGGTATTACCCAGTTTTTCTTTCGCCACAGTGATGAAGAAAGGATGCACATGCTTAAGTTGATACATTTTATCAATGAAAGAGGTGGTTTTGCCGTGGTACCTGCTTTGACCCAGCCCAATCTCACATTTCCTTCTATCCACCATGCCTTTAAGGAATTGTTGAGTCATGAAGTCAAAGTGTCAGAATCCATTAATCAGCTGGTAGACATTTCCTTGGAAGAAAGAGACTATGCCACACATAATTTTCTGCAATGGTATGTAGCCGAACAAATTGAAGAAGAACGTTTGGCCAGGACCCTCAACGACAAATTGGAAATGATTGGCGATGACAAAGGAGGTCTTTATTTATTTGACAGAGACATACTGCAGGTAGGTATGCCTGATAAAAACGGTAAGGCGTGACGCATGAGCAAGTCCTTTCGGATCTAAAGGCGGGAAAGTATAAAAACATCTATCTTCTCCATGGTGATGAACCGTATTTCATCGACACATTAGTGGCGTGGATGGAACATCACATACTCACTGAAGATGCTCAGGCATTTAATCAAACCGTTGTTTATGGCAAAGATGTAGATTACAAGGCTATTATTGATGAGGCGAGGCAATTCCCGCTGATGTCTGATAAAAGGGTGATCATTGTCAAGGAAGCCCAGGAGATGAAAACACTCAAGGATTTGTCGGATTATGCCAAAAGGCCCGTACCACACACCATTTTAATTTTGGTGCACAAACACAAAACATTCGACAAACGACTGGCCCTTGCCAAAGCATTGTCGGATCAGCTAGTGTTCGAATCCAAAAAAATGTACGACAACCAGTTGCCTGCATGGATCCTGGGTTATGCCAGGTCCATTCAACTCGGCATTGATGATAAAATGGCTCAAATTTTGGCCGATTACCTGGGAAATGACTTATCCAAAATTGCGAATGAACTCGATAAACTAGCGCTCAGTCAGGGAAGGGGAGTGAAAATCAGCCTTGAGGTAATCCAGGATCAGATTGGCATTAGTAAAGAATTTAATGTTTTTGAATTGCAGAAGGCATTGGGTGAAAAGAATAAGGCAAAGTCATTTCTCATTGCCAAATATTTCGCCGATAACCCCAAAGAAAACCCCATCCAGGTTACCGTTATCAATCTTTTTGGGTACTTCCAAAAGGCATTGATTGCAGCACAGTACCAATCTGAAGGAGATGCAGTACTGCAAAAAAAGTTGGGACTAACGACCGCTTATTTTGTGAAGGATTATCGCGCCGTAGCCCGTAATTTCCCGGTATCAAAAATCAGGAGCATTCTTATGCGCATCAGAACTACCGATGTAGAATCCAAAGGAGTCAACAATAAGAGCAAGGACGATGGTCAGTTATTGACCGAGCTCATTTACTTTATACTTAACTAAGATCAGCGTACAAAATACCAATTGTGCTCATCGGATACAGATGCATCAAACTGATAGGCCTCCCAATTAAACTTTTTTAATGATGATGCTTTTGTAAGTTGGTTTTCAATGGCATACCTGCATATCAAGCCCCTTGCTTTTTTGGCAAAGGCAGATTTTAACTGAAGTTTACCGTTGATCTTTTCTCTGAAATAAATGTGAATGGTATTTTGAGGGTCAAGATAAGGTCCAACAGCTGAATAATATTCTTCTGAAGCAAGGTTGATGATGGGAGTGTGTGCCCATTGGGAGATTGTTTTTGCCAATGTATCCCCCCAAAACTTGTACAGTGAAGTGGCTTTGCCAATTTTAATGGAGATGCCCATTTCCAGTCGGTAGTTTTGGATAACATCAAGGGGCTTCAATATACCGTACATGCCAGAAAGGATGGCCACATGGTTTTGAGCAAATTTAAGTTGTTTATCAGTCAGCGTTTCAGCCATTAACCCTTTGTAAACATCACCTGTATAACTGAGGATTGCAGGACCATGGGGCTGGCTTTGGTTTCCAAATTGGTGGATGTTGAGATAAGTTTGACTGGCCAGCTTGGGGCTCAACTTCATCCAATGGGAGAGTTCTTGTTCGCTAAACGATGAAAGGTGTTGGTTTATCACCTTTGCCTGTTTTAAGAAAATGGGTAAGCTGGTGGGCAGGTCTTTTTCAAGACCCTGTTCCCTCATAGTTTTGGATGGTGAGAGTAGGTATAACATGGGGTAAAAATAAAAATCCCCGTCGAAGATTACCTCAACGGGGATGTATTTTGTGTGCTGAGAGAAATTAGTTTCCTCCTTTGATCACGTTTGGTGCGCTTGCAGGAACAGCTTCTTCAGTCTCTTTTTTAGGAGCTTCCAAAACATTACCAATTACTCTGATGATGTGTTCTTTCTCTTCGTTGGTGGTAACTGTCACTCTCTTGTCGATTTTACCAACTCTGTTGGTAGCATATCTGATTTCGATTTGACCTTCTTCACCTGGAAGGATAGGCTCTTTTGGCCAGTTAGGAACTGTACAGCCGCAGCTACCACGGGCATTTTTGATGATCAACGGCTCTGTACCGGTATTTTTAAATTTCACTACCCTCAAAGGCTCACCGTTGTAATCTACAGTACCATAATCACAGTCAGTGTCATAGTTGCCATCAGTGAAAGTCATTACGGCTTTGGTGGGAGGAGCCGCTGCAGCATCTGCCCCAGTAACCGGAACAGTTGGTTTAACTTCAACTTGCGCCTGAGCTACGAGACCTGTAAACAGAATTGTCAATAAAAAGAAGAATTTTCTCATTTTTGGATAGATTATTTTTTTACAAAGATATAATGAAAACACGAACAAAGCACCAGAAAGTTTCAGCCCCTTGCTGTTAATATTGTGTTAAGTTGGTTTTGCCAAATTTTCGCAATGATAATCACTAAAGAGCTTGCTTGAGCAAATTTTATTTTGAATAGCAGCTCAATTTGTAGGGTAGGGGAAACTTATATTTCGTATCTTTGCAGCAAATCCAACCTAATATGATACAACGTGACCTAACCCACATTGTACCTGCGCTAACGGAATCCTCCGAATTTCACCAATTCAAAAAACAAGTTGTTTATGATTACTGGCTTGCAGTTGTAAGTCGGGAATGCAGTGTCATCGGTAGAAAAGAAGTATTAACCGGCAAAGCCAAATTTGGAATTGTTGGGGATGGCAAAGAAGTGGCACAAATAGCCATGGCCAAAGCATTTGAGAAGGGTGACTGGCGATCAGGGTATTATCGCGACCAAACCCTGGTCATGGCGCTCGGCATTTGCAGCGTAAAAGACTTTTTTGCACAATTGTATGCCGATGTTGAAAACGACCCTTTTTCCGGTGGTCGACAAATGAACAGCCATTTTGCCACTGCAAGCATCGATGCCAAAGGCCAATGGCTAAACACCATGGATCAATACAACTCGAGCAGTGACATATCCTGCACAGGGGGCCAAATGGCGCGGGGCCTGGGCCTGGCTCTGGCAAGTACACTGTATAAAAAACTCAACGTCAAGGATGCTTCCCTGTTTACGGATGGAGGCAACGAAGTTAGTTTTGTTACCATTGGCGATGCCTCCACTTCTGAAGGGGCATTTTGGGAAACCATGAATGCTGCCGCCGTGATGAGTGTGCCACTCGTGGTGGCAGTTTGGGACGATGGTTATGGTATTTCAGTTCCGGTTGAATTGCAGACCGTAAAGGCATCTATTTCCAAGGCTATGGAAGGATTTCTAATTGATGATACAGGTGAAGGCATCTACATATACACCGCCAAGGCATGGGATTATGCCGAGTTGTGTTCAGTATTCGAAGCCGCTACCAAATTGGCACGAAAAAATCATAAGCCGGCCCTGGTTCATATTACCGATGTGACGCAGCCTCAGGGGCATTCTACATCAGGTTCTCATGAGCGATACAAATCCAAGACAAGGCTTGAATGGGAAAAAGAATATGACTGCATTGGAAAGATGGGTGAGTGGATGGTGGGTAATGCCATTATCACCCTGGAAGAACTGGATCAATTGACCAACGACGCCAAAGAATATGCCAGAGCTGAAAAAAATGAAGCATGGAACCAATATTCTCAGCCCATCAAAGAAATGCAGAAAGAACTTGTGGGCATTCTTCAAAAAATAGATCAGGCCGGGCTTTCTTCTTTCATTGTGAAAGAAAAAGAAGAAATGGCTGCGTCTGTTAATCCTGTATTTTCTGAGGTAGTACACCTTGCCCGCAAAATGAATCACAGGCTCCAGGCAGCAGGCCATACGGTTGCTGAACTTGGCAATTTTGTCAACAAGTACAACGGCGAAGGAATTGCCAGGTATCAAAGCCATCTATATGCTGAAGGCGAAAAATCTGCCTTAAATGTGGCAGAAGTAAAGGCACAGTTCAATGCCGACAGTGAAGAAATTCCAGGTTATCAAATCCTCAACCGGTTTTTTGACCAGGCCTTTGCCAAAAATGAACATCTCATCGCCTTTGGAGAAGACGTGGGCAAAATTGGTGATGTCAACCAGGGCTTTGCCGGACTTCAGGATAAATACGGCGAAAACAGAATTTTTGACGCTGGAATCAGAGAATGGACCATTATTGGCCAGGCAATTGGCACCGCCATGAGGGGATTCAGACCCATAGCTGAAATCCAATACCTCGATTATCTTACTTATGCATTTTCTCCTTTAACCGATGATCTCGCTACTTTGAGGTACCGGTCAAATGGCATTCAAAAAGCGCCGGCTATTATAAGATCCCGGGGCCATAGGCTCGAAGGAATTTGGCATGCAGGCAGCCCAATGGGCATGTTGATCAATTCATTAAAAGGAATGTATCTGTGTGTGCCCAGAAATATGACCCAGGCCGCCGGCATGTACAATACCTTGTTGAAAGCCGATGATCCGGCTTTGGTGGTAGAATCACTCAATGGTTATAGGCTCAAAGAAAAGGTGCCTGCCAATTTGGATGGTTTTACTGTTCCACTTGGAAGGCCGGAAATTCTGGTGGAAGGAAGCGACATAACACTGGTGAGCTATGGTTCTTGTTTAAGGGAAGTATTGCGCGCAGATGAGTTGATCAAATCCTACGGTATTTCTGCTGAAATCATCGATGTACAGACATTGATGCCATTTGACCTCGAAGGAATCATCCTGGCAAGTCTTAAAAAGACCAATCGCATTGTGTTTATTGATGAAGATGTACCCGGGGGAGCAACTGCATTCATGCTCAATGAAGTAATCAACGTTCAGGGAGGATATCGTTATTTGGATGCGCAGCCGCTTTGTCTCACAGCCAAGCCACACAGAACACCCTTTGGCTCTGATGGAGATTACTTTACCAAACCTTTTGCGGAAGACGTAGTAGATATAGTTTTAGATGCCATAAAAGCTTAAAGTTTTACTTTAATGAAAATATTACAAATAACTGATATACATATATATAAGTTATTTGAATTAACCAATAACATCAAGGTTGTAGATAACTTTATTCAGGTGTTGGATGAAGGAATGGCTTACCAGCCAGATCTTATTGTTTTGTCTGGTGATCTGGGTCATAATGATGTGCAAATGGATGTTTATCAGTGGCTTAAGCAACAACTTTTGGATAGGGGAGTGCCTTTTAGGGTCATTGGGGGCAATCATGATGATGCTTCTTTGCTATGCCAGGTATTTGGCGAGGTGCAGGGTCAACTTCCTTATTTTTCATATGTGAAGGATGGCTTAAAGTTTATCTTTCTCAACACCATATCTGGGCAAATTGACGAAACTCAAATGAATTGGTTGAAAAATGAGATCCAGTCAGAAGTGGCCGCCATTTTTATGCATCATCCACCATTTTTAGCTGGAATTCCGCACATGGATAGCCGATATGCCATGGAGAAGCGAGCAGAATTCTTATCGGTCTTTTCAGGCTTAAGCCAAAGATTCAGAATTTTTACCGGTCATTACCATACGGAAAGGACCATCGAAATTGGCAATGTAGCTGTGTACATCACACCATCCACTTTTGTGCAGATCAGCGACAGCACGGTTGAGTTTACTCCTGATCATTACAAACCTGCCTACAGGATGATAGCGTTTGACGGGCACATGTTTAAGACATGGGTTCGGTATTTGGGCATGGACAAATAGGGGGTAATTTTTCATATTATAGAATTTATTAATATGTTTAGAATTGGTGGATAAGGACTTGTTTAAAGTAACTATTTAACATAATATTAATTATAGGATAAAACCAATAATGGTATTTGTGAGAAGTTCATATGACTATTTTAAAATATTATCACATCAATTGTTGACCTTGATTCTTGGATGGTATTTATGTATATTTGTTTGTTGAATATAAAATATATCCCGATTTGAAATACTTTGATTTCCATAAGTCTGTACAATGTTTGGTTTACATCGCTCAACAGCTAGGCGTGGATGAAGTGAATAAAATGAAAACACTGAAATTGATTTGGCTTGCAGATAGAATTCATCTTTTAAAATATGGCCGGCCAATCACTTGTGCTTCCTATTTAGCTATGAAAAACGGACCAGTGGCAAGTGAAATAAGAGATATCCTTGAATTGAATTCCGCTTTCAGCGATCAACGTAGAAGCTATATTAATGAATTTATCCTTACCGTTCCCAAATCCTATAATTATTCGGTTACCGGTTCTATTGACTTGGATGAGTTTTCTGATTCCGATCTTGAATGTTTGGATGTTATTTTGGCTCATTTTGGAAAATTAGACGAATTCCAACTTTCAGATTTGAGTCATGAATATCCGGAATGGGCCAAATTTGAAGCTCAACTAGAGGCTGGAGAAATCAAAGCCCACAAAATGGATCTTATGGATTTCTTCAATACCTCAGGCAATATTGATCCAATATTTAATGTTGAAAACGCCGAGTTATCGAAAGAATTATTCAGAGAATACGATGAAATTTCAGTACTACATTACCTAACCAATAATGCCAACTTCGCCGATAAAGGAACGTGACATCGTATTAATTGAACACCCTGAAGTTTTAGGACCACATTTCTATATCATCCTGAAGATTATTGATACATCCTTCTATACGGTTTGTTGTACCAGTCAGGTTGAAAACGCAGTTAGGGTTGCAGAAATATATGGTTGGAAAAAGCAGATTGTTTTTATTGACCATAACAGCCCTGATAATACGCTTAACAGGCAAACTGTGGCTAGTTGCAATGATTGCTTTGAATTTTTCAAAGAACAGATATCTACTGGAAAAATCTGTGGTGTGATTACAGAAATTGAGTATAAGCAAATAATTGAGGGTATGATGGATAGCCCGAAATTAAAGTATCGATACAAAAAAATTCTTTTGTAAACAAAAATAATTACCTAGGGTTTTTCCCCTTATCTTGCCAAAAATTCTTTCCCTTTGGAATCTTTTCAAATCCAGAAAAAAGTACTTGCTTTTTCTGTGTTTCAGTTTTTGCTGAAAATGCTGGCCTGGTATCTGACCGGGTCGTTGGCTATATTGACAGACGGTCTGGAATCGATCATCAACATCATAGGGTCTATTGCCGGGCTGGCCGCATTGTGGTATGCCATGTTGCCCAAGGACCGAAACCATCCTTATGGCCATGGGAAAATTGAATTTTTATCGGCTTCTTTTGAAGGCATGCTCATTGCTATAACCGGGGTTATAATTTTTTATCAAAGTTACCTGTCGCTCGGCAATCCTAAGCCGGTGCACAAACTCGACCTGGGTCTTGGCCTGGTAGCACTTTCTGGCTGGCTCAATTATTATGCCGGAGTGTATGCCATGAAAAGAGGTAAAATTGTTGGTTCTCAGCAACTTGTAGCCACGGGTAAACACCTTAGAGCAGATGCATATTCTACACTGGCTATGTTCGCAGGTTTGATTGTTTTGTATTTTAGCCAGTGGTGGTTGCTCGACAACCTCATAGCCATGCTTTTTTGCCTGTTTTTGGTTTATACAGGATATACAATACTCAGGGATGCTATGGGCGGCATCCTCGACGAAGCCGATGAAGCCCTTTTGAATGATGTCATTGCCTCACTGGAGGCCCATCGGCGGGAAAACTGGGTGGATTTACACAACCTAAGGATCATCAAGTACGGCAGCCTGCTGCACCTGGATTGCCATCTTACCGTGCCCTGGTATTTCAATGTTCACCAGGCGCACAACGAAGTAGAAGCCCTGGAAGGAGCTGTAAAAGACCATTTTGGCACCGTTGTAGAGCTCTTTGTACACACCGATGGCTGTCTGCCCTACTCTTGTGCTATTTGCTCAAAAACGGCCTGTAATGAGCGAAAACAAGACTTTGCCGGTAGCCTTACCTGGAATCTGGAAAACATCTCTAAAAACGAAAAACACGGAAAGCTGTAATATGTTGCAGATAATCAATATTTTAAATATTGTATAATAAAAAATGTTTCATAAACCTTGCGCCGTGACCTGTTTTGGTTATTACTTTGCAGCATAGAATGAGATTGTTTAAAATGTTATTTAATAGAAATTGGTGGTGGCAAAATCCTTTCAACTCCCCGGGGTAAGAGGCGGCCATTGTCAAATTCAAGAATAAAATCGGCTTGTCGGCATCCCCGGCAAGCCGATTTTGTTTTTAGACCTATTTTTTTGAAATGAAAGTAACAACACACACCAAAATGATGCTGGCAGACTGCTTTACGCCGGTCGGCCTCTTCCTCAAGCTGAGAGACCATTTCGCGCGAATTGTGCTGCTGGAAAGCTCTGATTATGCCCAAAAGGAAGGGAGTTTTTCTTACCTCGCCTTCGATCCCATTGCCTCCCTGAATCTTACTGAGGAGGGCGCAAATTTATCGGTGGAGGGGTTAAGCCAGTTTAATGATGCGATGATTGATCCTGTCGCCTTAGTTGAGGATTTTTTGTCGTCGATTGAAATACAAGGCACAAAGTCGGCTCACAATGGCATCTTTGGCTTCACCTCCTTTGATGCCATTTCCAGGTTTGAGCCGGGTAGTTATAACAACTCCAAAGAACCTTCTGAAATACCATTGTTGTTTTACGACTTTTATCGTTTTATTTTGGTTTTTGATCATTTTAGAAATCAATTGCAAATCATCGAAAACTGTCCGGAAGCAGAAAACGTCCAACTTGACTCCATCATGGGTCTGCTGAAACGCGAAAGTCACCCCAGCTACACGTTTATGACCAAGTCAGAAGCCGTACCCAATATCAGCGATGAAGCCTTTAAAAACATGGTTGATGAGTGTAAACAGCATTGTCAGCGGGGTGATGTTTTTCAAATTGTTCCTTCACGCAGTTTTGCCATTGAATTTAGGGGAGACGACTTTCAGGTATATCGAAAGCTGAGATCCATAAATCCATCTCCTTATTTGTTTTACTTTGATTTTGGGAGCTATCGCATCTTTGGATCTTCACCCGAAGCCCAGATCATAGTGCATGGAGGTAAAGCAGAATTGCATCCCATAGCGGGTACCATTCGTCGCACCATGGATGATGAGCAGGACAATATCAATACAGAAAAACTGCTCAACGATCCCAAAGAAAACGCCGAGCACATCATGTTGGTAGATCTGGCCCGCAACGACCTTAGCAAAAACTGCACAGATGTGAAAGTAACTTCATTTCGGGAAGTACAAAATTTTAGCCACGTCATCCATCTTGTTTCCAGGGTAGCTGCTACCTTAAAGCCAGGAAAAAGTGCGTACCGCATTTTTGCAGATTGTTTTCCCCAAGGTACACTATCGGGAGCACCCAAATACAAGGCTATTGAAATCATTGAAAAGCTCGAACCTTCCCGCCGCGGCTTTTATGGCGGTGCCATTGGTAAGATTGGTTTTGACAATAGCCTCAACCACGCCATTATGATCAGAAGTTTTTACAGCAAAAACAATGTCCTCAAGATGCAGGCCGGTGCTGGCATAGTGATAGACTCCAACCGGGAACACGAATTAAAAGAAGTAAGCAATAAACTCAGGGCACTGCAAAGTGCGGTCATCTGCTAAAAGAGATAAAATGGTAGTTATTATAGACAATTACGACTCATTTACCTACAACCTTGTACAACTGATCAGGGAAATACGATCAGAAGAACCACTGGTTATGAGGAATGATAAAATCCAGGAGACGACACTCCGGCAAGCAAGCCACCTTGTATTGTCGCCCGGGCCAGGTATACCCAATGAAGCCGGTCAAATGCCGGAGGTGATATCAAAATATGCCGGCAAGATTCCGATGCTGGGTGTATGTCTGGGACATCAGGCCATTTCAGAACATTACGGGGCAACATTGAGAAATTTAACGCAGGTTTACCACGGCAGAAAGACGAGGATCTTTATGCAAAAGGAAGCCCCTTCTACCCTATTCAACGGCCTGCCAGCATCATTTGAGGTAGGAAGATACCATTCCTGGGTAGTAGAAAATGTAGATTTTCCCACTGTGTTAAAAGTTACAGCAAGGGATCAGCAAGGAGAAATCATGGCATTTGAACATCATAGTTTGCCAGTGTACGGGGTACAATTCCATCCTGAGTCCATCATGACCGAATTTGGAAAAGAAATGATGTACAATTTTTTGAAAACCGAAGTATGAAAAACATCCTCAATCAATTGTTTGAACACAAGCCTCTTGACAGAGAACAGGCTAAAGCTGTCTTACAAAATATGGCCATGGATGTATACAATGAGGCTCAGATTGCTGCTTTCATCACCGTATACCTTATGCGTTCGATTACGGAAGAAGAATTGTCGGGTTTCAGAGATGCCATCCTGGAAATGGCTCTGCCAATTAATCTGGGACACCATGATTTTATGGATGTCTGTGGTACAGGTGGCGATGGGAAAAATACGTTCAACATATCGACCCTTTGTGCTTTTGTCATTGCCGGTGCTGGATACAAGGTGGTAAAACACGGCAACTACGGTGTTTCCAGTATCTCTGGATCCAGCAATGTGATGGAAGCTTTGGGGTATCGTTTTACCACCGATGAAAGCGAGTTGAGGGCTCAGCTTGAGGAGACGGGGCTGTGTTTTTTGCATGCACCGCTTTTTCATCCGGCACTTAAAGCCGTAGCTGGAATCAGGAAACAATTGGGGATTAAAACCTTTTTCAATATGCTGGGCCCACTTGTGAATCCAGCCCGACCAAAATGCCAGCAGGTAGGTGTGTTTAATTTGGCATTGCAAAGATTGTATGCATCTGTATTGTCTCAAACGCATACTTCTTTTTCGGTAATTTATGATTTGCAGGGCTACGATGAGATTTCATTGACAGGAGAAGTAAAGGTAATGACTCATCAGGGTACATTGCTTTATTCACCCAATGAGCTGAACATGCCAATGGTGGAAGATCATCAATTATTTGGAGGACAAAGTATTGAAGAAGGTAAAACTATTTTTCTCAAAATCCTTAATGGAGAGGGAAGTTTGGCCCAGCGATCGGTGGTTATTACCAATGCAGCCATGGCCATCCTGAACCAAAATGATCAATTGAACTACCAAAAGGCCCTGGAACAGGCTCGCCAGTCATTAGAGCGAGGCCATGCACTGAGGGTATTAAATGACTTGCTCAAAGCCGGGTAATATGAGAGATATTTTGGATACCATAATCGCTTCAAAACACAAAGAAGTAGAAAATCGGAAAAAGCAATTGCCTTTCAACGATTTGAAAAATCATGTGACCAAAACTGCTGGCAAACGAAGTCTAACTGCGGCTTTGCAACGATCCACCAACTTACAGATCATTGCAGAATTTAAAAGGAAGTCGCCTTCTGTTTCCAATATCAACGTTACAGCCGATGCCGTTGAATTATCAAAGGCTTTTGAAAATGCAGGGGCTGCGGCCATTTCTGTATTGACCGACCTCCCCTACTTTGGTGGTAAGATGTCAGATTTGAAGCAGGTTCGTGACGCTGTGACCATGCCTGTTTTAAGGAAGGATTTTATAGTTGACCCCTACCAGCTTTGGGAGTCAAAGGCTTTTGGGGCAGATCTTATTTTGCTCATTGCCAGGTCACTTGAAAAATCAAAACTTCAAACCTTACTGGCGTTGGCCAGAGATTTGGATATGGAGGTTTTGCTGGAAGTTCATGATGTAGACGATATTGACAAAATAATGGATCTACCTGATTTTATTGGTGTAAACAACAGGAATTTACAAACTTTTGAAACCAGCATTGATCGATCCATTTCATTGGCTCCCTATCTTCCAACTGAAGTGCCATGGGTTAGCGAAAGTGGCATTCACCAGGTGCAAGCAGCACATGATCTTCACTCAGTCGGATATAGACTTTTGTTAATGGGAGAACACTTTATGAATGATCCGGTGCCCGGCCAAAAGTGTGCTTCCTTTATCAATCAACTGTCATGAAGATTAAAGTGTGTGGCATTGTTGATGTTGAGCAAATCCTGGCACTGGATGAGTTGGCCATTGATTATATTGGTATAAACTTTTATCCACAATCAAAAAGATATTTTCATGGTGCCAAAAACCTTTCAAATTTGTGTTTGAAATATGCTAAGTTAACAGGGGTATTTGTCGACCCTGCTTTGGATACGGTGTTTAAGGCTGTGGATAACCACCAACTCACCTATATTCAGCTCCATGGAAATGAAACACCTGAGTTTTGTAATGCGTTGGTCGCACGTGGGTTAAAAGTGGTTAAAGTATTTGATGGTAATCATATATCGGATTATAAAACGATGTTGATGTATGATGCCTGCAACTTTTTTATCATAGATTCAGGCCTATCAAATCTGGCAGGTCAGGGCAAAAAATTTGACTGGACAAATTTGAAATACGCGGGCATAACAAAGCCATGGATGCTGGCAGGTGGTATCCAGGAAAAACATGCGGATGAATTGATTGCTTTATCGGCTTTGCCATTGATGATGGGTTGCGATATAAACAGTGGCTTTGAACTGGGGCCGGCCATTAAGGATATAGAAGCAATTTCGCGTTTTAAAAATTTACTTCATGCCAACACAATATAGATTGTTGCCCGATGAGCGCGGCTTTTATGGGAGCTATGGTGGTGCCTTTGTACCTGAAATATTATATAACAACGTGCACCAACTACAGCTGGTTTATAAAGATTTGATAGGGCAAACATCCTTTAAGGAAGAATATCATCATTTGTTGAATCAATATGTAGGAAGGCCTACTCCATTGTATGAAGCCAAAAGATTGTCACAACATTTTGATGCAAGGATTTTTTTGAAAAGAGAAGATTTGTGCCATACCGGAGCCCATAAGATCAACAATACCATTGGTCAGGTTTTGATTGCCGAAAAATTGGGAAAGAAACGCATCATTGCAGAAACGGGAGCAGGCCAGCATGGTGTGGCCACTGCTACTGTGTGCGCCTTAAAAGGGCTGTCGTGTCATATTTACATGGGAGCCCATGACATGGAGCGACAGGCTGCCAACGTACAGCGGATGCGGATGTTGGGGGCAGAAGTTATACCGGCTACCAGCGGCAGTCAGACCCTAAAAGATGCTACCAATGAAGCCATCAGGGATTGGATCAACCATGCGCAAGATACACATTACATTATTGGTAGCGCCATAGGCCCCCACCCCTACCCTGATATGGTCACCCAATTGCAGGCCGTCATTGGACAGGAAATCAGAAAACAATTGAAGGAGGCAACAGGTAGGTCAATTCCCGATATATTGCTTGCTTGTGTAGGTGGAGGGAGCAACGCAGCCGGTACCATTTTCGAATTTTTGGACGAAGAAGCTGTTGGTATCGTTTTAGCAGAAGCTGCTGGCAAAGGATTACAAAGCGGATTGTCAGCAGCAACAAGTAAGTTAGGACGGAGGGGTGTAATTCATGGTTGTATGACACTGTTGATGCAGGATGAATTTGGCCAGATTACAGAACCGTATTCATTATCGGCGGGATTGGACTATCCCGGTATTGGCCCTTTGCACGCCCATCTGATTGAAGAAGGAAGGGCTAATGTAGTGTGTGTTACTGACGATGAAGCTTTGGAGGCAGTTTTTCAGCTTTGTAAACTGGAAGGAATTATACCGGCTTTGGAATCGGCCCATGCGTTGGCAGCACTTTCCAAAATCAATATCAGGAATCAAACGGTGGTCATTACATTATCTGGCAGGGGTGACAAAGATTTGCAAATCTATGCAGCCCATTTAAATGAAAAATAAGGGAATGGAAAGAAAGCAGAATGGTAAATTATTAAATATATTTTTTACTGCCGGCTATCCGATGCTGCACAGCCTTGATGATATTTTACCTTCATTGGTTGCAGCAGGGGTAGATATGATTGAGGTAGGCCTACCCTACTCTGATCCACTGGCAGATGGCCAATTGATTCAGGAAACCTCAAAAGTGGCTTTGCAAAATGGAATGCACATTGATATACTCTTTGAGCAGCTGGACCGAAATTATGAAACTGTCAGTGCCCTTCCTGTTTATTTAATGGGATACTTCAATCAGTTTTTGCAATATGGACCTGAAAGATTTTTGGCCAGGTGTTTTAAAGCAGGCGTAAAAGGTTTGATTTTACCTGATCTACCTATGGAGTACTATGAAACAGAATATGCGAAACTCTTTGAAAAATGGCAGGTAGGTATTTCTTTTTTAATATGCCCGGATACCAGTGAAGGCAGACTTGACAATGCAGATCGCCTGAGCACCGGTTTTGTTTATGCCGTTAGTCAATCTGCTACAACAGGGAGCAAGTTGACTGCAGATACAACCTTAAAAACGTATCTGCAGCAACTACAAAACAGAACCTGGAAAAACAAAGTATTATTGGGTTTTGGCATTCAAAAGCATAATGATTTTGAAACAGCTTGCGCATATTTGGATGGGGCTATAGTGGGCAGTGCCTTTTTGCAGCATATCAAACAACATGGAATAGGTAGGGAGGGTATAATTAAATTTGTAAAAAGTATCCGAAATGATTAAAGTATTTGTAATTTTAGGTGAAACTCATTACTAACCTAAAATTTATAAACATGAGTCAATTTGATGAAAAAATGAGCGTTTACCTCGAGGCAGTGGAAAGTCTCGGTTTGAACCTCGATGCAGACCTGGTAACTGCTGTTGCCAAAAGCCTTGGTCCTTCCATTTATTTGGCCGATGCAGGAACGGTATCAGCCTCTGATCCAGAAGAACTGGCTACCATTAAAGAAAAATTTTTAATAGGTAAGCTTGGACTCAATGATGGACCAGAGCTGGATGCCGCTATACAGGAGGCCGTTGAAGCCATGGGTAAATCCAATCGCTCAAAACACAGAGCTATTTTTTATGCACTGCTGGTCAAAAAATTTGGCAAAGAAGGCATGTATTAATGAAAAAGGGGCCTAAGCCCCTTTTTTTATCTCAACAATGAAACATTGCCTCGTTTGATTATTTCTTCGCCATCCTGACACCTTGCTTTTAGCCAGTAGGCATAAACATCGGGTGCAAGTTCTTCTCCTGCCAATCTACCGCTCCATCCCACGTTTTGATCTTTAGTAGAAAAAACCTCCTGTCCCCATCGGTTGTAAATGATAAGTTCCATTTCAGTAATATAATTACTCCTGACCATGAGCACGTCATTGTTGTCATCACCGTTGGGAGAAAAGGCGGTAGGAATAAATACATCATCTGCACATTGTGGCGGTCTGACATCGATGCGGATTTGAGCAGTTCCGGTACAGCCATTGGCATCAGTAGCGGTTACTGTGAATGTAGTAGGTTCATTGATAACTACATTTTGTTTGACACCGGTAAATGAGTTTGACCAGACGTAAGTCCAACCACTAACCGGATCTACTACCTTTAGTTCCACATTTTGGCCTTTCGGTACTGTTGTGTTGGGACTTGCTTCCAGGTCGAGGCTTAAAAAGTCTGGAGACACAGTAAAACTATCTCTGAGTCTGCAGCCCAATGTAGGATGCACCACATTTACATAAAATTTTTGTTCACCATTGATCTGTAGTGTTGCCGTAGCAGTATTGCCTCCACTCACCACCAGATTGGCTGGCTGCCAGTCGTAAATATATGCAACATTGCCATCAACGTCAATGCTGGCAACAGCATTTTGATTCAAGCAAAAAACCTCAGGGGTATCCAGCTTGTATTTGTAATCAAACTTATCAAGGGTTATGGTTTTATCTTGCTTGCAACCCAAAGTGGGATGGGTCACAGTTACCTGATAACTACCCGATTTGGCTACATCGGCCAATATAGATGATGTGTTTTGACCGCTTACGATGCCAATTGCAGGCGACCATTGGTAATTGAAATTGATGCCCTGCTGTGTTAATACAGTAATGGGATATTGACCGGTTGTACATACTGTGTCCTGTGCATCCAGGGTAAAATCAAATTCAAATGCTTTGACGCGGATGGTATCTTTGAAAGGACAGCCATTTTGGTCTTTTACCTCCAAAAGGTAATAAGTATCCCCGGTTATATTGACAACAGGATTGGCTTCAGCACTCAAAAAAGTGCCATCTGCATTGAGCCACACAAAATCAAGTCCCTGTGCAGCTTGTGGTAAGGTCAATGTATAAGGTGCATTGATACAATTTTCCACCTCATTGCCTTCAAATACGGGGTAACTTGCATTCAAAGTAAGGGTATCGAGCACGTCCTTGAATGGACATTTTTCGCTAAAGTTGGCCAACTTGATAATATATTTGCCGGGGCCCGGATAGGTATGACAATCAGCAGTGAGGATGGAGTTGTTTTTTGGTCCAGAAGGAGGGTCTCCAAAATCCCATCTTGGGAAACCAAAGATGCTGCCATTGAGCTGAAAACACACATCGAAAGTATCACAACTTTTTACATTAAAATCAAAGTCTACAATTGGATTTTCAATGATTTTAAATTGAAGCGAATCACTGAGTTTACATCCATATTGATTGGCGGCATCAAGATACAGGGTGAAATCCTTGTCATTGGGTCCTGTGGTGCCCACAGTAATTTTATAACCATCGTTGACAGCAATGATATGGGGATCCGGTTTCCAGGTGATAACGGTTGTATGTGTAGGATCAGTATTAAACACATTGCTGGTCTTTATGGTATCTCCTATACAAAATTCAAAGGGCCCGATGATGTCAATTTTCGGACTTTGGTTTTTAATAAGAATTTCTGCCGGAACTGCGCTGCACACATCACCTTTAAACCTTACATAATATTTTTTCTCATCACCATTAAATGTTGTTGAAAGCTGAGCTTCGTTTGCTATTTCATTGCCAAAGCCGGGAACATCTGACCAAATGTACTGACCGGGTCCTACCCCACCCACGGCCGTCAATAGCACCTTGCCATCGCAGGTATAGTTTTCACCTTCGATAAACAAATTTATGGTTTCCAATACATCTACTGATATACTGCCACTTACCTGACATAAGCCATCTGTAACCGTCACCGAATAAATCTTGTCTTCTACCGCGGTGAGAGTGGGTTTTGTTGGATCCGTAAGATCAAGGCCAAGTTGTGGTGACCAAAAATAGTCAAAATTGGGGTTGGTATTTTCCAGCAAAAGTTTGCTTTCTCCGGGACACAATACAAGGGCTTGAGAGATGATGTGTAATGTTGCATATGGACCAGGTAGAAAGGAATCACTAAGTGTATCCCGACAGCCATTTTCAAATCGGGTATTGAGACTTGTAAATATGACACTGTCTTTAGGCACTGGTACAAGGAGGGTATTACCATTGTATGCCTGTGCATTTGATGAATTTCCGATAGTCCATTTTATTCCATCGTTGTTCAAACCTTTTGTAAAATCATTTAAAAATTTGAATTGAAGTGCAACCGTAGAATCGGTCGGACAATCTTCCCCTTTGTAGCTATAGGCAACCTTAGGCCTCAGTTCATCAATGTCTATTGGTTTTGTGATAGAAGCAGTACAATTGTTGGCAAAAGTCAATTTTAGCTCCATGTCAAAACTGTCTTTCAAATTGCGTACGACATCCAGCATTTTGCCTACACCGCTGCCGGTATTATAGGTCCAATCAAATTTTTCAATCGATGTAAAAGGCAAATTGTCTTCTGCCTGCTCTGTAAACCTTATGATGGCAGCATTTTCCTGGTCGCAACCTGTAAGATCGAAGATAAAATCAGCTTTGGGAACAAAGTCATCAATAGGAAACTTATCCACACTTTGAGATCTGCAAAATTTATCGGTGTTGATGTCGAGCTGAACTTCAAAGTTTTGTCTTTCAATGACCATATCAACCGTATCGCCCGTGTAGTTGAATGTGTTGTTGCCAATTCTAACCTGCCAATCTCTTGTGGTAACTACATAGTTGTCATTTAGTGATTGACTCAGGTCAACCAGCCTGATTTTAAGTTTATTGTTTTCGTCACAGCCCAGCAATTCCACTTTAAATCCAGATTCAACTACTTTTGTGTTATAGTCTACACTCTCTGAAATCGTACCTGAACAGGCGTTGGAAGCCTTGACCCCCAATTGTACATCAAAATCTGCGGGTTGAATGGTAAATATAGCAGGATTGGTGGTAGCGGTTTGTTCATTGCCATTCTGCGTCAACTTCCAGTTCCATTCGTTGGACACAACTCCGGGGTCGTCTGTATATGAAGAATCTGTAAGGATAACCGATATACTGCCATCCGGATTACATGCTTTGATATCGTAGGTAAAATCAGCGAAATAAGGCAAATCGGTTATGTGCAGGTTTTGTACGAGGGTATCAAAACATTTATCCGATCCACGTACCACTTTGAGGTAAACTTTGTAATCCCCGTTAGATGGGTAGGTAAAAGTTGGGTTCTTTTGGGTGGATTTAAAAGCAGGGTCAGTTGATGGATAGTTGAAATTCCACTCATAGGAATCTGATGAAACTGAGTTGTTGATGAAGCTGATGGTCTTTGTATTGCACAGACTTGATGGCGCATCTACGATTGCAGTAGGAGGAGTTGAACATATGCGCGTATTGTATTGCAAATCCCTGCGCACCTCACCAATTTTTACTCCATTTCTGTATTCTTCAACACAAATGGTCAAAACGTACTGACCCACAATATTCGGTGTAGCGGTAAGTTTTCCGGTATGAAGGTCTATTTTTAAAGGTACGCCTCCCATCAAGTTGTTGAGGTTGTACGGAAATTGGAAAATGATATCCTGATAAGGTGGTGCCTTTGCAGGATTGACATCGGAGATAACGGGCGTAATGGAGTCAAGACCAGCTTTGGGCACGCACAATTTGTAAATCAATGAGTCGCCATCTGCATCGGTGGCTTTGAAATCAAAATTGTAGGGCTCATTGACACACATATACACGTTTGGCCACATGGTAAACCTGGGAGAACTATTCCTGTTGTCGAAAGCAAATTTTGATATTTCTGCGGAGTAAGTGGCCCCAGTATTCAAGGGGTTAATAATGTTGTTGATACTGCCATTTCTACAACAGCGTTGGTACACAAATGTATATCCGCCATCTGCATTATCGGGCAATGAAACAATTACTTTGTATTCGGTTTGTTCATAACAGATTTGAGAGCCTTCAAAGCCGCAATCCGATTCGATCTTATCATCAACCGAAGATGTAGTTGATTGCGCTACTTTTAAGATTTGAAATACAGTTTTTTTGTTGTTTTTATCATCCTTAAATATGGTAATCACGGCATTCTTATCAAAGGGCTCATTGACGTCTTTGCCATCTTTGTTTTTAGAACAGTCCCTTCGCACAGTGAGAATGATCTCGTACCGGTTTTGTCCGTTGGCGCGATCCAGGAACCGATAAGTAATGTCACCACCTACAATGTGTGTGGCATTGGCAACACCGATGCTAAAAAAGACAACCAGGAAAAAAGTAAGCCAGGCAGTCCCATTTTTTATATATTGAATGACTTTCATTGTTTCTCTTTTTGGTTATTTTTTGATTTTAACACTTATCACCTCTACCTTTCTTTCCTTGGATGCTTTTAAACTGTAAATAGATCCTTTTTCATCGTGAATGTTGTCATTCACATCAACAGGAGAAAGTTCTTCACCATAGGATATTTCAGTGATAATTAATTGTTCGTTGAGCAAATAAGGAGCGAGGGCGCCATTTTTGTATTCCATCATATTGTTGCGCACACTGTTGATCCTTCTTTGCCCCAATACCAGGTTGTAACGATCATCAAACCTCGGGGATGCATAACCTCTGATGGTCATGTCTATTTTTTGACCTTCACTCAGGGCTTTGATCAATTCGTCCATAAATAAGCCAAATCTGTCGTAGCCACCACGAACATCTCCTTCAAAAAATGCTTCCATATTGTCGATGGATTCCTGCTTTTCGGGACCCTTTATGCCTTTGCCGTATCGCTCCATAAATTCAGGCTTCCTGAGCATATAGGCTTTAAGCAAATCACCAAACACTTTTTTGGTTGCAGTGGATTTACTATCGGGGTCAGGCTCGTCATTATCAAAATAAAGAGCCAATGGCAACAAACGATTGATGTCGGCTCTCGGTAAGTACAACTTGCGGGTAATTTTACCCGATCCACCGCGGGTATCGATTGTTTCGGTTACACCGCTGTAGCCGATTTTTGTGGCGGTAATCTTGTAGGTTTTATTGGGTTCAATTTGAAAAGTAAAATCATTGCCCATTTCATTCATTTGAACCAGGATTGGGTTGGCAGGATCGGTAAGATCTTCCACCGTAATTTTTACACCCGAAAGTGGTTTTTTGTCGTTGGCATCGAATGTAAAGAGATCAAGGGATAATTTGTCTGTATCCAGGTACAGTTTTTTAATAAGGTTTTCTGATTTCCTGATGGTATGTGTACTAAAGGAAATGGTATCTGCTTTGTACCCCGGCTTTGAGGCAATGATGAGGTAGGTCACCCCTTTGGTCAAGGCAAATGGATGCTCGTTGCTGTCTTCAGGGGTTAGCGAAGCCAGTTGTTTCTTTTTGACCTGATCAATAAGAACTACCGTTGCGCCAAACAGAGATTCACCTGTGTTTTTATCAAAGGTGAGTGCGTTGAGGTTGATTTGAAGATTTTTGATGTTTGCCTTGTAAATATCGTAACAACAAGATTTCAACAATTCGTCAACATAGGTAGCTCCTTCTCTATTGGAAGAAAATAAAGCTGTCTCACCTGCATCATCCGGCCTGTAATAAATGTCGTGGTATGTGCTGTTGTAGGGCATAGGGAGAATGGTGGCTTCAATAAATTTGCCATCAACCCACTGACTACCAAAAATGTCATAGCCACCAAAGCCGGTTTTTCCCTCTGTACTAAAATACAGAGTTCTGCTATCTTGGTGAAAATAGGGAGTTACATCATTTTCGGCTGTGTTGATCTCATTGAGATTGATAGGATTTGAAAAACCTAGTCTTTTGTCGTAGACTGCCATCCAGACATCCAATTTACCCTCTCCACCAGGCCTGTCTGAAACAAAATAAAGAACTTCATTACCTGTAATAGGATCTTTTGCAAAGCTCGGCTGCGTAGTTGTATATCCTGGCATGTTGATTGGGCCGCCCACCAGCTGTTCTTCTGAATAGGTACCATCTGCATTGACCTTTGAGGAATACAAATCACACCTCAATTCCGGGTCGGATTTGAATTCACAAACCGTGTAATAAATCTTTGTTTTGTCTGTATTAAAAACAGCATTGGCAACTGAAATATCCCTTTTATTAAAATCTGCGGTAAGTTCATTACTTCCACTCTTACCGTTTTTAAGTACTTTAGCTATTTGTCGGGCCGGTTTCTGGAGGGCCTTGTTTTCCGTAAACCTTTGAGATGAAAAATAGATGGTAGTGTCCCATTGAATGGCACCGAAATCCGAATACTCTGAGTTGATAGAAGAACCCATTCTTTCTATGGAAACATTTTCATCCGGCTCTTTGCTATTGGTCGCTGCCCATGTACAGGAGGCCTTTTCCTTTTTGGCTTTTTTGGTGAGGTATTCTTTTTCATGGCTGTATTGACTCAGATACAGATCATAATATTCAATGGCTTTATCAAATTTGCCCAATCTTTGGTTCATTTCACCTGCATAAAATAAGCAGGTTGAGTCGGGCACATTTTGCATAGAATCTATCAACAAGGCATACTTTTCTGCTGCCACGGCGTAAGAGTCAAATTTTCTGGCGGCTTCTGCTGATTTAAATATGATGTCGACATCTTTTTCATCAAAGGCCAATACTTCATTGTAATAAACCAATGCAGCATAATAATTGCCCTGGACGTAGGCGGTTTCAGCAGCTTCCAGAAATTGTTTTTTGGATTGCCCACTACTCCACCCTGGTACAAGCATCAGAAGGATAACCGATAATCTTAAATATTTATACATAATTAGTAGTCGGTGAAGTATTAATAAATAGGACAAATTTTGCGCTCTGCCAGCGGACGGACGGACTTGATGATGTACCTGACATGAAATTCTGGTCCGCCTCTGTTAGAGGACACAATCTTGTTGAAATTGGTTGCATCAAGATCATAGCTGAAGCTGGCATACCATTCATTGTATTGGATGGCTATTGTTGGAATGGTAGATCCTGCGGTTCGATAAGCAAGCCCGGCATGTACCTGGGTTTCTTTGCCCCTTTTTTGATTCACATAAAATTTGATAAGACCACCTATCAAGGTTTCCTTGTATTTTTCCTGTATCTGATGTAGGGCTGAAAGCTGTAAATCCAGCGAACTCATCAACTGAATATTCCCTACCGCATTTAAAGTCAGGTGGATGGGTAGACTTTGAGAAGGGGTATTGTAAAAAGTTGTGGAAGGCTGGTGTAAATGGTAAGCCCCTATGCCGGCATCAACAAAGGTTCTGCTGCTCTGTTGGTATCTGTAGTTGACACCCAATGCAGTTTCCAGCATGTTGACCCTTTGAAAATTGAAATTTTCACCACTTGGAGCGTTGGGATTAAAAGAGACTCCATCCCATTGTTTATCCCAGGTGAGATTGGTGGTATTGAAGGCACGGGTTGAAAAGCCAAGCATGGCACCTCCTCCAATGAGGTGGTTTTTTGTTAATTTTCGGGTATAGGATGCACCTACATTAATGCCTGTAAGCGTCAGCTTTGAATCTCCCTGCCGATCGTAGTTGAGGTTGCCCCCAAAACCTAAAAAATGCTTGTCATCTTCCAAATAGTATTTTCGATCGTAAGCCAGGCTGAAAGTAGTCCAGGTGACGGGCACAAATTTCCATTGATTGCGATAGCTGAGATTGAAACGTTGGTCGCCATTAAAAATACCGATCAATGCAGGATTGGTGTTGAGCGGCGAATTATAAAACTGCGAGTAATGCAGATCTTGGGCCTTTCCTTTGAAATAAAAAAGAAGGCACAACGAAAATATTAAAATTTTATTGCGCATATTACTCGATTTTAATATTAAATATTGACTGATTATCAAAACGTTATTTGTAAAATCTTAGTTCATTTTAGGTACAAAAACCATGCTAATTTGTGCTTTGAAGTAAAAAACTGTGTGCAATTACTGCCGTTTTTGCATGTATTTGGAGTCAATGTTCAAAAGTATATAATTTATTTATATTTATTAGCATCTGATTATCTTTTTAATCTGTTTTTAATTTAGTTTAAAATTTGCAATTACAAACCTATTTCCGGTTTTGATTTATACGGGATTGGGCAAAATAATCCTACTTTTGAAAGAAAAAGAATGGAGATTACATTAAACAGACAAGCCCATCAACTGTATGAAGGGATAAACAGTGCCGGCCAGTCTATTAACCTCGGCGGGGGTGGACAAGCCGTTGGGCCAATGGAGGCAGTTTTGATGGCGGGAGCCGCATGTGCAAGCATTGATCTCGAAATCATTTTGCAGAAAATGCAACAAGGGCTTACTGCTCTTAACATTCAGGTGAAAGGGGATCGGGCAGATGACGAAATTCCCAAAGTTTTCAGGAAAGTACACCTTCGCTTTCAATTATGGGGCGATTTGGAAGCATCCAAAGTAGAGAAAGCCATCGCACTGAGTGTCGAAAAATACTGCTCTGTGTTGACCATGGTAGCCAAAACGGCAGAAGTAAGTTTTGATTATGAAATAAACGATTAGGTAAGAGATGAATCGATTTGAAACCATAGCCATCCGCATGCAATTAGAAAGGACAGCAGAAAAAGAGCACGCTGTTCCCATTTTTCCAACTTCAAGTTTCATTTTTTCCGACGCCGACGAGATGAGAATGGCTTTTACAGAAGAAATTGAGGCCAATATTTACAGCAGGTACAGCAATCCTTCTGTTCGTGAGTTTGAAAATAAAATTGCCGCACTGGAAAAGGCTGAAGCGGCCATTGCTACTGCCTCTGGCATGTCGGCTGTATTTGCTTCCTTTGCCTGTTTTTTATCGCAAGGCGACCACGTTTTGCTATCGCAGGCAGTATTTGGCAGTACCATAAAACTGTTTGAGAATTTTTTTGCCAAATGGGGCATTTCTTACGATTTAATCAATAGCACAAACCCAGTGAATTGGCAATCTGCATTCAAATCAAATACTAGATTGGTTTACCTCGAGACCCCTTCCAACCCGGCCCTCGATATTTACGATCTTAAAGCATTTGCGGACCTGAGCCACGAGCACAATGCCCTTTTGATAGTGGACAATTGTTTTGCTACGCCCTACTTGCAAAACCCAATAAGCCTGGGTGCAGATTTGGTCATCCACTCAGCCACAAAATTCATTGATGGTCAAGGTAGAGTGCTGGGTGGCGTGATCGCAGGAAGTAAGGAACACATATCGCAGATCATACCTTTTATGCGGAATGCGGGTCCTACACTATCCCCTTTTAATGCCTGGATTTTGTCGAAAAGTCTGGAAACATTGGCGGTCAGGATGGATCGTCATTGTGAAAACGCACTCAAACTGGCAACTTTTCTGGAACAAAGAGAGGAGGTTTTGTATGTAAGGTATCCCTTTTTGAACTCGCATCCTGGCTGTGAAGTTGCCCGAAGTCAAATGAAGGCAGGGGGTGGCATCGTAGCGTTTGAATTGAAGGGTGGTATAGAAGCGGGTAAAAAAATGATCAATGGTGTGATGATGTTATCCATTTCACCCAATTTGGGTGATACGCGCTCCATCATTACACATCCCGCATCTTCTACGCACAGCAAATTGTCGCGACAGCAAAGAGAAGATGTGGGCATAACCGATGGACTGATCAGGATTTCTGTGGGTTTGGAACACATAGATGACATCATCTCAGACATCCGCCAGGCCATCGGTTAAGCCTCAAATTTTAGAGGAGGTCGTCAGTATCTTTGTAGTCATTTTTGAACGAATCAAGGCCACCTATTTTGCCATGCAGGTATTGGTGGTAATAAACCAGTGAAAAGCCTCCAAAGATGAAGATGCAGGCAAAGGTACAGGCTGGTTCTGTATGGAACAGATTGTCAAAAAAAATGCCCACCAGCAAACCGGCGCCAATACTCATAAAAAGTAGGCCCATTTTGAGCGCATTGTTTTTTCTTTCTTTGCCATGGAAGACTGAACTGTCTTTACCGTATTGGATCAAAGCCAATCTTTCTCTGTGTCTGTTTTTCAAAAAGATAATTCCCAGCACCATAACGGTGGTAAAAAATCCAATAACTGCTAATATTTGATCTGCCATCATAATTTGTTTTTAGTCACTACGCTTTGGGTAATAAATCGGTTACAATTTTTAAAACTAATTTTTTTAGAAATATTTGAATTAACAGACCTGCTTTGGCTTAACATCCAATTTATAATTACATAAAGGTGCAGAGATATGAAAATCAACCAGGTTCCGTACAGATTTTAGTTGACAGGAGTGGAGCCGGTTCTATTTAACAAATCCTGATCCAAACAATAAAAAATGGCGGCAAAAAGCTGCAGTAGTTGTATTTTAGCCCGTAATAAAAAATCTTTTTAGCAACATCAGTGTATTGATATGGCAAAAAAACAATCGAAATCGATAGCAGCACACCCAAAAGAGGATGTACAAAAAGTGAAGCTACCTTCTTTTTATTCATGGAAAGACTGGGCTATCCTGGGAGCTATCCTCTTTACCTGTTATTTGACTTTTTCCAATGTCAAAAATTTTCATTTTGTAAACTGGGACGATGACAGAAATTTTTATGAAAATCAACTGATTACCTCTCTTAACAGTGAAAATTTTTGGTCCAACACCTCCCGGATTTTTAAGGAAGATGTGATTGGCAACTACAACCCACTTACCATTTGGACATTTGCTCTCGAAAAAAGATTTTACGGCAAAGGTAATTACAATGGACTGGAAAGTCCCGGCAGCTGGCACCATACCAATCTCATTTTGCATTTGATCTGTGTCATGCTTGTTTTTTTCATATCCCGCAGATTGCGGCTTGGTTGGATCGGAGCAGCATTTGCTACTGCCTTATTTGCCTTGCACCCGATGAGGGTTGAATCTGTAGCCTGGGTGACAGAACGCAAAGATGTTTTGTACGGCATGTTCTTTTTAGCAGCTTTATTGCAGTACATAAGGAGTAAGGAAAAAGCAAGTTTTCTTAGGACATTTTCCATATATCTGTTCTTTATCCTTTCTTTATTTTCCAAAATCCAGGCTGTTGTTTTACCATTGGCAATGATTGCTGTAGATTTTTTAATGGATGATAAACTAAGTTGGCAAACCATTATTAAAAAATGGCCCTACTTCCTGGTTTCATTTTTATGGGGGGTATTCGGGATTTTTGTGTTGAGCCATGAAGGTTCGCTTGATGCCAATGATGTAACCTATGCGTTCTGGCAAAGGATTTTTATTGGTACGTATAGTTATCTGGTATACGTTGTAAAATCAGTGGTGCCATGGAGAATGTCTCCGCTTTACCCTTATCCACCTTCTATTCCGGCGTACTTCTACCCTACCATCCTCGTTTTACCCGCCGTACTTTTTCTGGGATGGCAGGCATTTGTGAAAAACTGGAAGGTATTTGGGTTTTCGTTGGCCTTCTTCACTTTCAACATCATGTTTCTGCTCCAAATTCTCGGTGCAGGTCAAGGTTTTATTGCCGACAGGTTTACTTATATAGCCTATTATGGGATGTTTTTTGGTTTTGGCTATCTTGTAGATTGGCTTTCGAAAAAACAAAACGGACAAATTTTATCAGGTGCCTTAGGTGTGTTGGTCATAGGCATTTATGCAACCTTGACCTTCAGGCAGGTGGCTATTTGGGAGAACTCGGGTACGTTGTGGACCCATGTACTAAAATACTACAACCAGACGACCCTTCCCTTTGGAAACAGGGCTAATTTTTACAGGTCTCAAAAAATGTACGACGAAGCGTTGGTTGACTACGACAAAGCCATTAAACTCAAAGAAGACCCCCAAACCTTCAACTCCAGGGCTCGTTTGTATTTTGATACAGCTACAGACTCAACCCGGTTGATGCTTGCGTTAAGAGATTACAACAAGGCCATCGAATTAAAACCCGATGATGGAGAATTTTGGGTCAACAGGGGGGCTACCTATGCCCGACTTGGCAATCTCGACAAAGCAATCGAAAATATCAATACCGGCCTCAAGTTTAAGCCCGACCACGAGACAGGGTATTTGAATCGATCGGTTTTGAATTCAGCACTGGCATCACGCTACCAGCCTGGCAGTAAAGAATTTGGAGATTATACTTCACGAGCCATAGCCGACATTGATGAATACCAGAAGTTCAGACCATACAACGGAGATACCTGGTACGAAAAAGCAAGGATGAAAAGAAGCCTTGGCAATTTAATGGGAGCCATGGAAGATATCAACCGTGCAATACAGATTGATGCATCCAAGGGCATTTACTACTATGAGCGTGCCATTGAAAACAATTTGCTCAACCGCAATGATCAGGCGAAAATCGATTTGCAAACAGCTATTACTTCAGGCTACAATAACATCGATGCGGCAGTATTCTCTGCCATACAGGGTAATTAATGGTAAAACACATCTTCCTGGTTGGCTTTATGGGAGCGGGTAAGACTACCATTGGAGCAGCGTTGCAAGCCCTCACAGGAATGACTTTGTTGGATACAGACCAACAAATTGCTGAATCGGAAGGGAAAGCCGTTAGTTTGATTTTTGATGAATTTGGTGAGGCTCATTTCAGGCATCTGGAAAAACAGCTGCTCCAACAATTGAGTTTAAGCAATGAGCCATGCATCTTTTCTACAGGAGGAGGAATGTTCGCTGATTTGGAAAATCGACAATTGATGGGCTTGGTCGGAACTACTTTTTACATCAAGAAAAGTTTTCGTCAGCTATACAAGGAGATCAGACATGATCACACCCGCCCACTGGCTGCTAAGGCAACTAAAAAAGAACTGTACTTACTTTTCAAAAAAAGAAAAAGGTATTATCAAAAAGCAGATTTTACCATTCACAATTTTGGGTCTCCATCTCAAGTTGCTCATAAAATCCTAAGCCATTTGCCCAAAAATGAACCAGGTAGATAAGGTGATGTTTAATTGATTATTTTAGCTCAAAATTTATGTAAATGAGAAAATATTTACTTCTGTTGCTTGTACTCGTTTCTTTGAAAAACAATGCCCAACAACTTGTAAGTGCAACCTATTTGAAATCGTATCCCGCCTCTTATTTTGCCCAGCAGTTTGGCTTGTTTGCAGGTTATGATGTAGACCTGTACAGAATTATTTATACCAGCAAAGAAGTAAATGGCGATGCCACCAATGTGAGTGGCCTGGTTTGCCTGCCTAAGGTCAAAACTTCAGGATACCCTATGTTGGTATACCAGCACGGCACAGCTGGCTCACGTGCAGAGGTTCCCGGTTATGAAAGTTTTGAAAGTGTATTGCCTTCCATATTTTCTTCCATCGGATTCATATCCATTGCCCCCGATTACCTTGGCCTTGGCGTTGACCAGGGTGTACATCCGTATGTGCACGCCGCTTCTGAATCCTGGGTTGGAGAGCACATGCTGGCTGCAGTACAACAGTTTTTGGACGAAGAGGGTTACAATACTACCAAAGATCTGTTCCTTTGTGGTTATAGTCAGGGTGGACACGCCAGCATGGCATTGCACCGAAGCCTGGAAGCCAATAACCGTGGTTTTACGCTTAAGGCAGCCAGCCACATGTCCGGACCCTATTCTATTTCCTCTGGCATGAAAGATTTATTGATCAGTGAAGAGGCTTATTCAACCGTGGCTTATTTACCGTTGGTGGCTTTAAGTTATAATGAGGTATATGGCATTTTTCCGCAAAACAACCTTAGGAATTTTTTCAAGGGTGAATATGCGGATCTAATTGAACAATTTGCCAATGGTGACTATGATTTGTGGGTGCTAAATACCAAACTCATCGCTCGATTGGAAATGCAATACGGTAAAGCCATTCCCAAAAACATGTTGCTTCCGGAGGTATTAAACGCCATCGTTTCAGACAACAACCATCCGGTAAATGTGGCCTTGAGAGACAACGATGTTTATGATTGGAAACCTACCATCCCTACCCGACTGCTTTATTGTAAGGCCGATGAACAGGTGACTTATGTCAATAGCATCATTGCAGAAACCAAGATGAAACAAAATGGCTCCATTTCAGTGGCTGCTTTTGATGTCAATACCAATGGGAGCCACTCTTCGTGTGTTTCTCCTGCCATTACATCTACCTTATTTTTCTTCCTTGGTTTACAGCAGATTTCAGCAACGCAGCAGTTGACTGAAGCATTGAACATTTACCCCAATCCGGCAAGTAGCATGGTTTATGTTAAAGGAAATACAGCGGTGGGTGTAAGCTTGCTCGATGCAAAGGGTACGGTATTTACGCCGACTTTAGAGGCCAATAGTTTTGACGTGCAGGGCATACCTGCTGGATATTACATCGTATTGATGAATTTTGAAGATGGCTCCAATGCCAGAACAAGTTTAATCATAAAATAGAATTCTCTTTCAATATTATGTAGGGTATTGATGGTATAATGAGTAATTAAGTTTTATATTTACCTCAAATAGCAGGTAAATGATTCAGGAAAACCAACGATTACTTTCCATTGATGTTTTGCGGGGCATGACCATTGCATTTATGATCATTGTAAATACCCCGGGATCATGGGAATTTGTTTATGCTCCTTTGCGCCATGCAAAATGGGACGGATGTACGCCTACCGATCTGGTATTTCCATTCTTTTTATTTATTGTGGGTTTGAGTATGGCCCAGTCCATCAAGAGCCACCAAAATTTTACAAAACAACAGCTTTTCCTTAAAGCACTTAAACGGACAGCCGTTATTTTTGGAATAGGTCTGCTTCTCAATTGGTTTCCTTTTTTTGACAAACCACTGGCTGAATTAAGGATCTTTGGTGTATTACAACGCATTGCGCTTGCTTATTTTGCAGGTGCTTGTATATCAATCTACGTTAAAGAGAAATACCATTTGTGGACAACCATGATTATCCTGGTATTGTATTATTTGGTATTAATTATGGGCGTAACCGTGGATCCCCTCACCCTGGAAAATAACCTTGTGCGAAAGATCGACCTTGCATTGCTTGGTGAAAACCATGTCTACCACGGTTATGGTTTACCTTTTGATCCGGAAGGACTGCTCAGCACACTTGGTTCGATTGGCAATGTAATGTTTGGCTATATCCTTGCCAGGAAAATTGCAGCAATGGACTCCAGAACAAGGCAGATCCAATATGTTTTCTTCTTTGGAGCCATCCTCATTACGCTGGGTGTTGTTTGGAATTTTACGGGTTTTCCCATCAACAAGCCTATATGGAGTAGTTCGTATGCCATGTTTACGTCAGGCCTGGCTTCATGGCTTTTTGCCGTAATGATTTATTTGATTGACGTAAAATCCATTACCCAATGGGCATTCCCATTCAAAGTTTTTGGAATGAATGCGCTCGCATCCTACGCCTTGTCAGGCCTTGTAATCCGCACATTGAACCTCATCAAATCGGGCGAAGATGGCTTGCCTGCCTTGTTTTATAAAAACATTACCAGTCCGATGGCAGGACCCTACCTTGGGTCATTCTTGTCGGCATTGATCTTTTGTTTTATAATTTGGCTGCTGGCCTATGCCCTATACAGGAATAAAATATTCATCAAAGCATAAAGCCAATTTAACCGACCATCAGGCTCTCAATTTCATCAATTTCTTTTGGGATATAAGAGCCCAGCACTTCTCTGCCATCTGCAGTGATGTGAACATTGTCTTCGATCCTGATTCCCCCGAAGTTATAATAACTTTGCAATAAGCTGTAGTTGACAAAGTCGTGGTATTTATTGTCTGATTTGAACTTTTCGATCAATTGTGGTATGAAATAGATACCAGGTTCTACTGTAAAAGTGAAGCCAGGTTCAAGTCTTCTGGCCAGGCGTAGCGATTTGAGCCCCAGCATTTTACTTCTCTCCTGCCCCGCTTCATAGCCCACCAGATTTTCTCCCAGGTCTTCCATGTCGTGCACATCCAAACCAATCATGTGACCCAAACCATGGGGCATAAACATGCCATTGACCCCTTGTTCCAACATGTCGTCAACATTTCCTTTTAAAATGCCCAGTGCTACAAATTTTTCCAACATGATTTTATTGGTTGCCACGTGTACATCTCTGTAATAAACACCAGGCCCGGAAAGTGTGATACCTGCTTTTTCCATTTCCAAAACCACCTGGTAGATTTCTTTTTGTTGGGTGGTAAATTTTCCACTAACCGGAAATGTGCGCGTAATGTCGCCCGCATAAAGCATGTCGTTGTGAGCACCGGAATCGTTCAATGCAAGCCTGCCTGATGTCATGAGGTTGTCGTGGTGATGGTTGTGCAAGACCTGACCGTTGACACTGAATATTGGGCCGTAGGAGAAATCAGCATGATGGCGCCTGCATTCCCTTGCTATTTCTGCCACCACCTCATATTCGTACTTACCCGGTTTGGTATGTTGCATTGCAGCCAGGTGCATTTGTCTGGTGATGTCTACCGCTTGAGACATTTCCTTTATTTCATCGGCATCTTTGATGCTTCGTTGTTGGATTACTGCTTTAATCAAATCTTCAGATGGGCTATTCAAACCGGCTCTTGAAAGGTCATTGAAATGCTCAAGCCTGTAAGGAGGCAAAAAGTGGATAAGCCTGCCCGCACTTTTGGCTTTTTCCAGATCAACAAACAATTTTTCAGGGCTTTTGACGGTGGTAACACCTACCTTCAAACCCAGCCCAGAGAGTTTTTCGATTTCTCCCATCCAGATGATATCATCCATGGTGAGTTCATGGCCATACAAAATCGCCTCACCGGTTTCTATGTCAATGGTGGCATGAAGATCAGGAGCGTTGATACCAAAATAGTATAAGAAATTACTATTTTGCCTGAATGGAAAGGTATTGTCCTTGTAGTTGGCTGCACTTTCGCCATTGCCCATAATCCATACCAGCCCGCTTGTCAGTTGTCCAACCAAAGCGGTTCTTCTTTGCTCATATTTTTCACGTGTAAATAATCTCATATTGATGATTTTGCTTTTTCTACTAATAATTTGCCCAAATAACTGCCAATGGCCACACCCATGCCTCCCAGGCGAACACCGATGTAACAATCTTTGTCAATCTCTTCGACAATGGGAAGTTTTGATGGCCCAATACCCAGAATACCTGTCCACCACTGCTCAATTTTCACCTCCGTGCCCTGGCAGATCTGGTCGGTTAAAAATCTAATAAGTTCGGCCCTTATGTGCTCATTGAACTCAAATTTATCGGTAGTTTCAATTTCAGGTTCCAGGTTTCTGGCACCACCCAAAAGAATACGATTGCCAATCCTTCTGAAATAATAATAACCTTTGTCGAAGTGGTAAACCCCATTCCATTCCAGGCCAGCAATTTCTTCTGTTACACAAACCAAATTTCTTGCAGGTACTACATCCAGATGGGGAAACAGGTTGCGCGTAAACCCGTTGGTACAAAGAAATAAGGTGCGGTAACCAAGCTGCAAACCGCTGGTAAAGCTTACATCTTTATCTTTGGTGTTGATGGTTTCTACGCTGTGCCCAAAGATAAATTTGACACCCAATTCTAGAGCAGTTTCATAAAGGGCGTTGAACATTTCCATGGTGTTGAGCTGGCCTTCATGGCGCATGACGATGCATTTATTATCAAAGCCTTCGAAATCGGTGCAGTGACCTACTTCAAAATAATGATCGATGTCAAGTGCTTCCTTCATGAGTTTGTTGGCCAGCGCAATTTCAGAATCCGATGGAAAGCCGGCTTTTTTGAACAACTCCCTACCCCCTGAAAAATCAATGGCAACGTTGCGATTTTCCAGCCTTTGCCTTAAAATACCCAATCCTGTCCATCGCATTTTGATGATTTGTTTTAAGACATCTTCTGACATGTGATCCAGGTCGTCCATCAATTCCGAGACACTGCCGAAACAGGCGAAGCCCGCATTTTTGGTGCTGGCACCCTGTGGGGGGTGGTATTTTTCAACAACAATGACAGATAAGGAGGGATCGCTTAGTTTGAGTTCAATGGCAGTACTAAGGCCCACAATTCCCGAACCAATCACCAACATGGATTGATTGCTTTTGTAATAATTTTCTTCCCAAAAGCTGAATTGCATGGTTAACGATCTTTTGTTAATATTGCACAAAATTACGCGAGATAAAATGATTCAAAGAATTCAAAGCCTTTTATTATTGGTATCCGGACTCGGTTTTGTTGGCCAGTTTTTTACAGATTTTGCTGTGAGTACAGCCTCTATTCCTCAGTTGTTAGCCGATCAGCATTACGAGGTACAGGATAGCCCTATTTTGATGGCATTGACCATCATTGGTGCCCTTGCATGTATAACGGCAATAGCAACCTACAAAAACAGATTGTTGCAAAAAAGAATTACCATTTTATCACTGGTCGCTTCCATTTTGTTGCCTGCTGTGGCCTACTTTTTAATGTTCAGAGAGGCGAGCCCCATTCCTGCCGGAGCGCAAGTTATGGATACCTTGGGCATGTATTTGCCGGCTTTGTCTATTTCACTATCAGCATTGGCACTTCGTTTTATTAAAAAGGATGACCAGCTGGTGAAATCAATGGATCGTTTGAGGTAAAAAAAAAGGGCGGTAAAATTACACGCCCAACCAGTTTTCGTACTCTTCTCCCTGAGGAAGCTGAGTAATCTTTTTTGACTTTTTGAATAGTCCAATCAAAAAAGACTTTACACTTTTAAGGATTATGTTCATTGTGGGGGGATTTTATACTATTAATACGTCTGCAGCCCCAAAAAGTTGCCTTAATTACATATTTATTGTGTTAATTATATGTCAATGCCTACAATTGGGCATTATTCATTGCGCATAGCCTCCATTTTTAGGATGGCTGCCTGATCGTGCCCAAGGTAAGCTTCTATGGCATTGTGTACCCAATAGATGACTGGGGTTAATAGAAAAGCCATGATGAATTTGTAGAGATAATTCATGGTACCAATAGCCAGTACCCTCGACAAATCCCAGTCGGCTCCAATGTAAAAAGCAATGATCAAAACTACGTACGAGTCGATGAATTGAGAGATAAGTGTAGATCCTGTAGCCCTAAGCCAAATTCTACCCTCGCCTGTTACTTTTTTAATGCGGTGAAAAATAAAGACATCCAGAATTTGGCCAACCAAAAAAGCGATGACAGATCCTACGATGATCCAAAGCCCCTGACCCATCACCTTTTTAAATGCCAGGTTCATGGAGAGAAGGTGGTTGGCAGGATTGACATCCAGTTTACCACTTTCCAGGTTCCACCAATCATTGGGCGTGGTGGCAATGGCGGCGAAAACCATGATAAAGGCATAGAGGATAAGCCCTACCGTTAGCCAGGATAAAAAACGAATGGCTTTGGGGCCATAATATTCATTGATCAAATCGGTCATTACAAAAACCACTGGCCAGAGCAAGACCCCGGCGGTGAGGTTAAAACTGAGCCCTTGCTGACCCAGTAAGTCGAAGGATACCGGTTCAAAACCCAGGGTTTTTTCCAGCGAAAATATTTTGATGCCAATAAACTCAGCCACGATGGCATTGACAACAAAAAAACCTGCCAGCAGGATGAAGAGGGTCTGGGGCCTGGATTTGAGGAATGACGGCATAATCTAAGTTTTAAAGCTACGATTGTGTGTATAAACAAAAAGAGGGGCAAAATGATTTGCCCCTCTTTAAAGTATTTGGTGACTTACAAATTATTCATTTTTGATCTCACTGCTACCTTCTGCATTGATGGTAGCACCTGTAGCATTTTGAACAACGGGTGGAACCGTGTTGCCAGTTTCCCCTGTCACCTTACTGTTTTTCAATGTAAGGATACCCTCGTTTTTGATGACAGGATGGGTAGCATCATTGGCTACATGTTTGACATGGATGTTATCCAACGTTACATTGCCCATGGTACCCACTTTAAATCCACCATTGGTTTCCGACATGAGTGCACCGCTGCTAAAGTCAAACTTCAACATCACAGGGCTGCCATTGTCGTCCAAAATCAACAGTGGTTTATCGATATTCAATTGAGTCAGTAGGTTGATTAAGTTGACGCTACCTGAGCTAACAAAGACTGTATCGCCAGCAGCTGTACACTCGATGGCTTTGCGGAGGGAGCCGGTGCCGTCGTTGTTTTCGTTCATTACTTCGTCACCAGTGATTCCCACATTTACAGAGGCCGTATTTGTACAACCTGATGCAGATGTTGCAGTAACGGTGTACGTTGTTGAGGTTGTTGGATTCGCATAAACAGCACTTAGGTTTTCACCCATATAGGCAATTGTACCAGCAATGTCGGTGAAAAGGCCACTAGTAGGAGACCAAGATTTGGTAACTGGGATATTATAATTAAATGTTATGTTAGGCCTAGTTGTAGAAACAGTTGCAGTTCCAGGTGTTCCGCATACGTCAGGTGTATTATCAGCTGAATAATAGGAGGTGAAATTTCCTGCAGCTGTATGTGAATTCACATTAGCAGAATTACTGCTAACACCTCCACCATTGTTGTTATTGAAACAGTATTCCACGATCAAATTTGAAGTTCCATCCCATGTGAATGGTGTATTAAGAATATGCGTAACGTTAAATGGAGCAGTGCCTGACAATGTATAATTAGTAGGGTTAAGTACAGTTGTAGTACCACTTTCCAATGTTGTTGTCAATGTTGATGAAGAAGTGTTCTTCATTGCAATGGTAAACCCGTTGAATGTATATGGACTGGTAAATGCAGAAATACTCATTCCCACTGATGTAATTTGAGAAGAGGTAAATAAACCAGCTGCAGTTAACTCTGAAGCAGTATACAAGAATTGCACTTTATTACCACCATAAAATCCTTTGTAAGGTGTGGAAAATGTATTTGATGAAGTTCCAGTTCCAATGGTGTTGTTGACATCTAAGGCTCCTCCAGAAGCAACCAAAGGCACAATTGTGTTGCTGCAACCATCAGATGATGAAGGAGATATGTTGATAGTGGAAGGATTTGGATTAACTTTGAGTGTAGCAATTGAACTACTATCTTTACATCCTGTAGCTGAAACAGAAACTACGACCATATAATCTCCTGCTAGAGTAGCTCCATACGAACTTGTGTTTGCCCCACTTATCATATTCCCATTTCGTTTCCATATGTAACTGTCACCAATATCTGTAGTAGCTGTATACACCTGCGTTTGCCCCTGGCAAATGTTACTGGTTCCTGAAGGTGTTAAGGTAGCTGTTGGATTTGGATTAACAGTTATTACTACAGAGGACGATGAAGTGGTTCCACAAGCATCACTTACAGTCACTGTGTATGTTGTTGAAGAGGAAGGGGTAACCATAACTGACTGAGAGGTTCCAATGTTCATTGACCCATCATTCCAGATAAATGTAAATGGGGCACCTCCTCCATTTAAAGTAACATTTAGTGTTGAACCTCCACCCGCACAAATGTTCATGGCTGTGGCTGTGGCTTGTATAGATAAAGGTTCAGTGGTGATAGTGACAGTGTCAAGCTTTGAACACCCCGAAGTTGAATTAGTAATAGTTACGATATAAGTAGTTGTGGCACTTACACCATTAGCCATGGGGTTAGGTACATTTGTTGACGATAAGAAGGTTGCTGGAGACCAATTGTAAGTTAAATTAGCTGCATTTAAGGCATAAGTAGTGCCACTAGGAAAATTCAATGCAGAAGAAATTGTATTATTTTCTGCAGTACTTGATACCGTTGATAAGCTTGAGGGATTTTGTGGATAAATACTCAAGTAATCACCTGCACCACCTGAAACTCCAATGGAAGCCGTAGTAGATACTAAAGCTGAGCTGGTACTTCCAAAAACGATATTAATATTATTACTTCCTTCATATAGGATAATCTGACAATCTATTGTTGGATTACTAGCTGATCCGCTGGATCCAACATGCATGCCCGTCCATTGAACAGTAAGAACCCTGTTTGGCATACTTCCAGTGGTAATATATTGCACGCTACCTCCAGTCATATTATTATCGTCCCACAAAGCGGCAATAATATCGACATTAGTGGCCAATGCATTAGAAATAACTGAAGGAGTAGAAGTTGCTCCCAACTGTACATATCCATTGGTAGATACCCCGAATGTTGTATAATTTTTTCCCCTGTGGTTAAATGTAAAACCTATTGGCAAATTGAATACACCGTCATCGTCCTGTGTAGAAAATGTAACTGATGTCCCTGATATAGGAGTGTAAGTACCTGAACTACCCAAGAAAGTATAATCTGCGATCAAAGTATCACTCCCAGAAGAAAGTTGAGAATTTGCGCCTGTACAAACTAAGGCAGGCGTGGCAGTTGCATTGATGACTGGCTTATTCAATATCTGGAAACTTGCTTTCGTCGAATCTTTACATCCTGTAGCAGATGAGGTTACTACAATTTCATATGTTCCGGTAGTTGTTGCTGTGTAAGAAGAAGAAGTTTCTCCAGAAATCGCAGTCCCATTTTTCTTCCAGATATATGTAGTTCCTGGATCTGTTGTCGTTGTATATAATTGACTTCCGTTACCACAAGTTTCGGTGGTTCCTGATGGACTCAGGTTCAATGATGGCAAGGGATTTACTGTCAAAGTAAATTCATTGGAGATGTTACTTTGACCTGAATTCATACAAGTGGTCTCCAAGACATAATAATATGTGCCTGCAGTTAAAGCAGATGTGGTGTAAGAAGCTGTTGTAGCACCACTTCCACCGCTTACATTGACATAAGGGCCACCGGATGGTCCGATTTTCCATTGATATGAAATGCCAATACCTGTGCTGAGCCCTGTTGCGGTAATGACTTGTGTATTTCCAACGCATTTACTTGAATTCATTGGGGAAATAGAGCCTGCCATCGGCTGACCTCCACAACCGGCAAATGTAAATTCATCTGCTCCAATATCCGGGGTGGCAGCGTTCCTTGTTTCTCCATCAATATCTGTTGTTACCTGAGCCAACATGGTACCTAAATTATCAAATGGTAAATTGGAAACGCTTCCAAGGTGAAGATCTTTGGCTGAGTTGAATATGGGTTGTATATTCTGCGAATTTAAATTTGAGCCAAAGCCTGCCTGTATGGCTGCTAAGTCTACTCTATCACTTGTTAGAAATCCTAAAACACCTGCAGGTGCACTTACAAAATAATCATTGTAATTTATTGCTGTAAAGGCGGTGTTGGCTGCTGCGCTATAGATTGCATAGGTTTTATCAGTTGTTATTGTGGTATTATCCAAATTGGTTACTAAAATATTGTTTACAACTTCCATATTGGTAGATGTTGAACCAAAATATAATGCTGCTGATATGGAACCGGATGCATTACCAACAAATGTTCCGGAACCTAAATTGATAGTGTTATTGTATAACTTAATACCTCCACAAGCAGTAGAAGCACCAATTCTTATACCGACTATGGCATCCAATGTCAAAGAGCTCCAACCATCACCTTTAATGTTGGATATGAAATTATTTTTAATTAATAAATTTGAAGAAGTATTTGCAGTATTGATGTCTATACCCTTGCCACCATATCCACTGGTTGTCACTGGATTAATGTCATAAATTTTATTACCACTGATCTCGCTATTAAGAACTGCTGTAGAAATATTAATGCCCCATGCATTAGCACCATCCGTATGCGTAACATTAGCAATAACATTATTCTTAATTAATGCTGCATCTGCGGTTCCTAAGAAAATGCCATATCTCGCAATACTATTGGCGTCACTTAATGTATCGCCTATAAAGTTATCCAACACCTGAAGATTGTTCATAACACCCGCACCATCTCCAATTGCTTGAATGCCATAAGAACATCTTCTAATGTGATTATTTTGGATTGTAACATTGTCATTGTCTAAGCCATTGGCACCACCGTTAGCCATTCCGACAAAAACACCAAAGGTGGTAGTGGTGGATGTACCTGTTCCTTTAGAACCGTTTTGTACAATGCAGTTTTTGATGGTAAAATTGGTTACGCCCTGATTAATACCTAAACTACCTATCCATACGGGAACAGTGCCTGTGACTGTACCAGTGTAGTTAATTGTAAGGTTCCTTGAAGTAGTTCCATTATTTGAGCCATCTATGGTAACATAATCTGTACCTGCAAATCTTAAAACTGTATTACCAGTCCCCGTATTGATAGAAGCGTCAATTCCGGGAGCGGGTTTGATGGTTAAAGTATTGGTTGCAGAACTAAACTCGTTCGCTAAAACTGTCATGCCACTTGCTTCATTGTAAGTGGCATCTGTAAGTAAAAAAGTGACTGGCCCTGTTAAACATCTTGTATTATATGCATTAATAGCTTCTGTGATTGTAGCGAAATCACCCCCTGTACCTACATTAAAGACACCTGTGAATGTCTGGTTTACAGAATATTTATTAACTGTTGGTGGTGGTGTAGTAATTGAATTTACATTTGTTGCAATTACTCCTGTTGGGTTTGAAGAAATATTTGGTGAAGGTGTTACTAAGTCTTGTGATATAACATAGTAAAAAACTGAATCTGTTAAAATTAAGCCTCCCATGTCTGCAACAAAAATATTAAAAGACCAAAACCCAGATTGACCTGTACCTGCACTTAAAACTCCTGGCTGACTACTCCAAGAACCTAATGAACCACCAGCAGGTTTTTTAGCATAATAGATTCTTGGAACCAAAGTTCCACTCGTGGGTACTCCAGTAAGATCAACAATTTCAACATTTGCCAAAATCCTATCATTCGTTTCGCAAGTAAATCCAAGTTTTGTATAAGAAATAGAAGGACCCGTATTATCTAAAATTACGCCATCAAATTCATCAGCTCCAATATCAGGTTTACTTGCCCCTCCATTAACTGAGCCTGCTGGACCTGGCCTTGCATCATTATCAAAATCATTTGATACATTAGTTATAGCAACAGTAGCTCCACTCGATTCCAGTTCAGAGGGAGTTATTCCATATCCTAAATGAAGATCTGTGCTTGATACAAATATTGGGTTCGCGTTATAGCTCAAATTATCCTTTGAAGTTGCAGATTGCCAATTTGCTAGTGTAGTTCTAGCACTACCATTGTAATAGCCAATATTTCCGCCTGAAGAATAATAATTATTGTTGTTAACATTTGCACTGGAAATGGATGCAGTATTACTGACATAGAAACAGTATGCTGAAGTACTAGTGGCATTATTTACCAATATGTTATTGTTAAACTTACTAAAGTTTACACCACTTACACTGGAATTTACGCAAAATGATGAGAAGTTTGTACCTGATCCCAATTGAGTATTCATAACAACTGTGTTGTTTATGAAATTTACATTGGTAGCTCCTGCTGTAAAAAATAAACCGCACGGAATGAATGTACTTGTTGCAGATGTTTGATAAACAACCATTTTACAATCTCTGATAAAGTTATTTGTGATGGTTGACGAAGTATTGTTTGCACTGCCAGTAACATAAATGCCATGGGCGCCCCATCCAGCTGTACTTGGTTGGTTAATATCGTGTATATTATTTCTATCGATTGTAATACCGAAATTTGCTGTTTGAACTTCAATCCCTGCGATTGTGTTTGAATAACCAGTTGTACTAACTCCAACTCTTATATCATTTCCTTGTATGAGTGCTCCTGTTCCAGCTATAGCAGAATAATCAATATAAATACCTCTAAAACCAACAGTTGTAGCATCATCAAAAACTCCGTTTTCAGGGGTTCCAATTATGTTTTTTAAAATTTGGATGCCAGTATTAGGATATGTTGCACTTTCTCCATTTGCATAAATTCCATGCCAACATCTTGTAATCACATTGTTTTCCACTTTTGTATTTATACTGCTATATGCACCAGTCGTAATGGAAGTTGAGTTAGATAAAACGATACCATAATTTACTGTTGTGGATGTAGCAGAACTTCTGGACCCAATTATAATACAATTTTTAACCGTATTATTATCAGCCCCATCTGTACCAGTAGTACTATTTGATGAGAGTCTAACACATGCGATGCCTGTAGTAGTTGCTGTAACCGATTGGATCGTCAAGTTTCTTGTACCAGCGGTGCCAGGATCATCACCGTCAATAGTAACATTATCAGCTCCGTTTAATTCAATTATACCTCTACTTGCTGTAGGGGCTGCTGCAGAATTTATAATCCAGTTTCCACCAGAAGGTCTAATAATCACTGAACTATAAGAGGAAGGGCTGGAGCTCTTTAAAAGAGCTGTTGGTGTTGCTGCCTCTGTGGTATTCCCTGTTACTGAAATAAGAATGTCTCCTTGATGGGTACCAGCGTTTATTGCTGTAAAAGCAGCACTAATTGTTGTGTATGCCGTAGGACCCATATCACCCGCCGTTGCAGTTACACTAATTTGACTGTTGGCAATAATTGCACTGCACAAAGAAAAAATAAATAAGAAAACGCGTAAGTTCTTCATCATACCAGATTAAAGTTTGGTTATATTGTTTAACCCTCAAATTTAACCGTTAACTTTTGTCTGACAAAGTAATTTTTATAGGAAATTGTGGTTTTGACATTAAATTTCGATTAAAATTTAATTTTCAATCAATTATATTGTTACAGCGTCTAATTTATGCCCCAACGAAATTTTATTTTATCGTTTGTTGCCACAAATAAAAAAGCCCGGCTCTCACCGGGCTTCCCACAATCCTTATTTGTAACTCTTCAGGTGGCTGCTTTCAGATTAAAAAATTTGGCAATTTTGAGTCAGATGAGGCTCATTTGAGGAATCATAGCAGCGCTATGGTGACGAGAATAGCCGAGATATCACACAAAATTGACTTTTTTTAATCGAAATTGAGTACACCTGAAGAGTTACCCTTCTTTAAAATAATCCTATTTTTTGTCCTGAACTTCTTCAAATTCTACATCGGTAATGTCATCAGCACCACTGGGCTGCCCTTGCTGTGCACCACCCTGAGCCTGACCTCCCGCTGCCTGCTGGGCATTGTAGATGTCCTGACTTGCTGCCATAAAGGCATCATTCAGGGTCTTGGTGGTGCTCTGTATTGCCTCTACATCCTGATTTTTGTGCGCTTCCTTCAATTGCGCCAGTGCTGTATCTATGGCTGACCGCTTATCAGCAGGTATCTTATCTCCAAACTCTGAAAGTTGCTTTTCTGTCTGGAAAATCAAGCTGTCAGCCTGATTAATGGCCTCGGCTTTTTCTCTCGCTGCTTTATCTGAATCGGCATTGGCAGCTGCTTCTGCTTTCATTTTTTCGATTTCTTCTTTTGAAAGCCCTGTGGATGCCTCTATCCTGATGTTTTGCTGCTTGCCTGTGCCTTTGTCCATGGCGGATACACTCAGTATGCCGTTGGCGTCTATGTCAAATGATACTTCAATCTGTGGTACTCCCCTCGGTGCCGGTGGAATGCCATCCAGGATAAACCTGCCTATTGCCCGGTTGTCCCTGGCCATTGGCCGCTCTCCCTGCAAGATGTGGATCTCCACACTGGGCTGGTTATCAGCCGCTGTACTATAGGTTTTTGATTTTTTGGTAGGAATGGTTGAATTGGACTCTATTACCACATCATACATACCTCCCATCACTTCAATACCCATTGACAAAGGCGTCACATCGAGCAACAACACATCTTTTACATCACCACTCAATACCCCGCCCTGGATGGCAGCGCCTATGGCTACCACTTCATCGGGATTTACCGACTTGTTGGGCTTCTTGCCAAAAAATGCTTCAACAGCTTCCTGGATCTTGGGTATCCTGGTACTACCTCCTACAAGAATTACTTCATCGATATCTCCTTTGTCAAGCCCGGCATCTCTCAGGGCATCGGCACAGGGTTTTAATGTTCTTTGTACCAGGGAGTCGGCTAATTGCTCAAATTTTGCCCTGCTCAATTTGGTTACAAGGTGCTTGGGCACGCCATCTACTGCGGTAACATATGGCAGGTTGATTTCGGTCTCTGCTGAGGATGATAGCTCAATTTTGGCCTTTTCAGCCGCTTCTTTCAGCCTTTGCAGGGCCATGGGGTCTTTTCTAAGGTCAATATTCTCCTGTGACTTGAAACTTTCTGCCAGCCAGTCGATGATCACCTGGTCAAAGTCATCTCCCCCCAGGTGGGTATCGCCATTGGTGGATTTTACCTCAAATACGCCATCACCCAATTCCAGGATGGAAATATCGAAGGTACCGCCACCCAGGTCATAAACCGCAATGGTAGAATCGTGGTGTTTTTTATCCAGGCCATAAGCCAATGCAGCTGCCGTAGGCTCGTTGATGATCCTTTGTACTTTTAAACCTGCTATTTCCCCGGCTTCTTTGGTTGCCTGTCTTTGTGAATCGTTGAAGTAAGCTGGAACGGTAATTACAGCTTCTGTTACGGTTTGCCCCAGAAAGTCTTCTGCTGTTTTTTTCATTTTTTGCAGAATCATGGCTGAAATTTCCTGTGGCGTGTACTGCCTGCCATCGATGTCTACCCGTGGGGTATCATTGTCTCCCTTATCTACTTTATATGCCACTCTAGAGGCTTCGGTGCCTACCTCAGAAAAACGGTTGCCCATAAATCTTTTGATGGATGCCACGGTCCTCTTTGGGTTGGTGATCGCCTGACGTTTGGCGGGATCTCCTACTTTGCGTTCGCCGTTATCCAAAAATGCTACCACAGATGGGGTGGTTCTTCTTCCCTCTTCATTGGGTATTACTACCGGGTCATTGCCCTCCATCACGGCTACGCATGAGTTGGTGGTTCCCAGGTCAATTCCTATAATTTTTCCCATTGTATTTGTTTTAGTTTTTTGTTTCTTTTCTCTTATCAATTGATGTGCCATGCCGTTTTTATGCTTTTTATTGTCTTTTTTACTGAAATCATGTCAGTAAAATGCCGATTCAACCTGTAAAAATTGCAGTTATAGTGTCATTTTGTCTAATATGACATACTGACAAGGCTCGCTTTCATGGCTATTCTGTATTTTTGCGTCACAAAATTTTTATCCATGTCCAGACTGTTTATCTACCTTTTTTCTTTTTTGCTTTTTGTTTCCTGCTCCCGCAAAATGGACATTCCGGGCGAAGATCCGGTGCAGGGCATGACCATCGACATTGGTTTTTTGGCTTCCGATGAAATGGAAGGTAGAGAAATTGGTACGGCGGGTGAATCCAAAGCTGCCACCTACATTTCAGACAGATTCAAAGAAATAGGACTAAAACCAGCTGGTACCGAAGGTTATTATCAGCCATTTTCAAGAAAAATCAAAGGCAACCCGCATGCCACCGAAGCCGCAGCAGATGATCCCGTAATTTATGGTAAAAATGTCATTGCCCTGCTCGACAATAAGGCAGCCAATACCATTGTAATAGGAGCTCATTTTGATCACCTGGGCTACGGCAAAGAAGGATCTCTTTACACCGGTGCCCCTGCCATCCACAATGGAGCCGATGACAATGCCAGTGGTGTAGCCATGATGCTGTACCTGGCTGAAACTTTAAAAAAGAGTAAGTTGAAAAACAACAACTACCTTTTTATTGCCTTCTCCGGTGAAGAAAAGGGTCTTTGGGGATCAAACTATTTTGTCAACCATCCTACCCTGCCCATTGCTAATATGAATTACATGATCAACATGGATATGGTGGGCAGGTTGAATCAGGACCGACAATTGGCTGTAAGCGGTACAGGTACGTCTGTTGCATTTGCAGATGTGCTTCAAAGTGCCAATACCGCAGCACTCAAATTAAAGTTGTCGGAATCAGGTGTCGGACCCTCTGACCACACTTCTTTTTACCTGCAAAGCCTGCCTGTGCTGGCCTTTTTTACAGGACAACACGAAGATTACCATAAGCCCAGTGACGACATTCAGCTTTTGAATTTTTCAGGAATGAGGGAAGTATCGGCTTATGTTTACAGAGTCATTCAGGGGCTGGATGGTAAAGGAAAACTTACCTATATTAAGACTAAGGATGAATCTACCGATGCACCGAGATTTACGGTATCCCTTGGTGTGATCCCTGATTACCTCTATGATGGCAAAGGCATGAGAATCGATGGCGTGAGAGAAGGAAAACCCGCACACAAAGCCGACTTACAGAAAGGGGACATCGTACTCAAAATGAATGATATGGAAATTTCTGACATGATGTCGTACATGAAGGCATTGGCGGCTTTCAAACAAGGAGAGTCGGCTACCCTGGTTATCAAAAGAGGCGATCAGGAAATGGTCAAACAAGTTAAGTTTGAATAAACACGTCTTATTTGCTGACTATTTCTTTGATGACATACAGCGGTCTGCCTTTGGTTTGAAAAAAGATGCGCAGTACGTATTCTCCCAATAAGCCGATGGCCATCATTTGGGCACCCCCAAATAAGGTGATGAGTAAAATAATAGCCGTAAACCCCCTGGGAGCGGTGTCATACACGATTTTTTCGAATAAGATCCACGCAAGGTAGCCCCCGGATATAAAGATGGTAAGCATGCCAATCAAGGTGATAAACTGGATGGGTGCTTCGCTAAAGTTGAATACACCATTTAAGGCGAGTTTGAATAGTTTCGAAATGGGATATTTGGTATCTCCGTCGGCCCGGGCGTCTCTGTGGTAGGCAATGCCGGTTTGTTTGAAACCTATCCAGCTGCGCATGCCCCTTATATACCTGCTTTCTTCAGGCATGGAGTTGAGGTGGTCTACTACCCTCCTGCTCATGATACAAAAGTCTCCGCTGTCGATGGGTATGGCAATGTTGGTCAATTTTGACTG
>ERZ724526.20-NODE-20-length-70486-cov-5.785180_pt1 | contig 70486 bp, 58 predicted proteins | sample MGYA00376059_ERZ724526 | MGnify/ENA primary metagenome ERZ724526 (study PRJEB28724, sample SAMN07190883) | activated sludge metagenome | isolation source: activated sludge of sewage treatment plant in Hong Hong | place: Hong Kong | collected 2016-03-17 ...
AACGCCTCCTTTATTACCTATCCGCTCGTAGGTGGCCCGGCTGTGAACGAAGCGTATGCAGCAACGGCGTTCCCGCCGTCTGGCTGGTACCTGCTCAACGGTGGCAGCTCACCTGCCTGGACCCGCAGCACCGCAGGCCTCAACGGTGCCGGTTCGGCGAAGATGGACTTTTACAACTCGCCCAGCGGTGACCAGGACATTCTGCAACTTCCGGCCATGGACCTCAGCGGCCTCAGCGACGCTGTCCTGACGTTCGACCTTGCACATGCCCGTTACGGATCGTCCAACGACAACCTGAAGATCAAGATCAGCACCAACTGCGGTACCACCTGGACCACCCTCTACAACAAGACCGGCGCTGCCCTTTCTACGACCGCGGCCAGCACTGCCTCCTTCACGCCTTCGAATGCCGCTCAGTGGCGTAACGAAATCGTGAGCCTGAGCAACTACATCGGCAACGACAACGTGTTCATCAAGTTCGAAGCCAACTCGAACTACGGTAACAACGCCTATGTCGACAATGTGAACGTCTCTTTCAACACCGCCGTTGGTACAGTGACCAAGACCATCTCTTTCGAAGTTTACCCGAACCCGGCTTCCAGCGTGGCTTCGGTCGACTTCACGCTCGACAGCAAGGACGATGTGACCGTGGAGGTATTCTCCAAGGTGGGCACGCTTGTTTACAGCAACACTGCCGCCAGCCTGAACGCCGGCGACCACTCCTTCAGCATTCCGGTAGAAGGCTTCGCGAAAGGCCTTTACATGGTGAACATCCGCACCTCCGCCGGCTCCGTGATGAAGAAGCTCGTAGTGGAATAATTCTTGCTTAAATCAACGGAGCCGGATATCCGGCTCCGTTGATTTCTTAAAAACACTACCCCGAATGAAAAAACTGCTACTTCTCGCCTCCTGTTTCCTGCTGATCACCGGAATTTCCGGCACTCGGGCACAATCCCTGCAGATCACTGCCGATGAGTTGGACCTGACCGGGCCTGCGAATCTGACCATGACATCGCACATCGCGATCTCCAATATTGGCAGCGGAACAGTCTCGCTTGTTATCGAGCGAATCACGAATGACCTGGCGACCGGCCACTCTTCTTATTTCTGCTGGGGCGCGTTGTGCTACCCTCCTACTACCAACGTTTCTCAGCAATTCATGGTCAACCCGGGTGAAGGGGACACCATGAAGGCCTACCTGAACCCCACCGGAGATGTCGGCACCAGTCACGTGACCTATCGTGTGTACGATGCCGACAATCCAACCGACAGCGCTTCCTTCACGATTACGTACAATGCCACGACCGTTGGCGTAGAAGAATTGTCGCTCGACAAGATGCTGTCTCCGGCCACACCCAATCCGGCCGACCAGTATACGCGCCTGAACTACAACGTCAATTCACTGAACAGTAAGATCGTCATCACGAATCTGCTGGGCGGAGTTGTACGCGAGATCCCGTTGACCGACAAGAAGAACACCCTCTTGATGCCGACCAGCGACCTGCGTGCGGGCATCTACCTGTATTCCCTCATCGTTGACAATCGAACGATCGGTTCGCGTAAACTGATTGTAACCCATCGTTAACCTTCTGGAATTCCTGGTTAAAAGCCGGCACCAACAGTGCCGGCTTTTTTTATGCTCCAACCGCGGCCGACGGTTTAGGTTGGGATGGATAGTCGGGATTGATACCTTTGCTGGTTCCCACTGAAACCGAAGGGAAATATGCCAAGCAAAAAACTCAACCAGGAAGCGTTGGATTACCACGCGATGGGACGCCCGGGAAAGATCGAAGTAATCCCGAGCAAACCCTACAGCACCCAACGCGACCTCTCCCTCGCCTATTCGCCCGGAGTAGCAGAACCGTGCCTGCGCATCGCCGATCAACCCGAGGATGTATACAAGTACACCGCCAAAGGAAACCTGGTCGCGGTGATCTCTAATGGCACGGCTGTGCTGGGTCTCGGAAACATCGGACCCGAAGCAGCCAAGCCGGTCATGGAAGGAAAAGGGCTGCTCTTTAAGATATTCGCCGACATCGATGTCTTCGATATCGAGATCAACGAGACCGACATCGACCGTTTTGTTCAAACGGTAAAGGCCATTGCACCGACCTTTGGTGGCATCAACCTCGAAGACATCAAAGCGCCTGAATGCTTCGCGATTGAACAGCGTCTGAAAAAAGAGCTGAACATCCCGATCATGCACGATGACCAGCATGGCACCGCCATCATTTCCGGCGCCGCGCTGCTGAACGCACTCGAACTGGCCAGAAAAAAGATCGAGGATATCCGGATCGTGGTGAGCGGTGCCGGCGCCTCCGCGATCTCCTGCGCCAAACTTTACCTCTCACTCGGGGCCCGGAAGGAGAACATCATCATGTTCGATTCCACCGGCGCAATTCACAGCGATCGCACCGACCTCGACGAGAATAAAATATTCTTCGCCAACAAGACTTCGGTACGCACCCTCGATGAAGCCATGAAAGGAGCGGACGTCTTTTTGGGGCTGTCCAAGGGTAACATCGTCAGCCAGGACATGGTCCGTTCCATGGCGAAGAATGCGATCGTCTTTGCACTGGCCAATCCGGATCCGGAGATCACCTATCCGGAAGCACTTGCGGCACGGGAAGATATCATCATCGCCACCGGAAGATCCGATTATCCGAACCAGGTGAACAACGTTCTCGGATTCCCTTACATCTTCCGCGGCGCACTGGATGTCAGGGCCACCCAGATCAACGAAGCGATGAAACTCGCTGCTGTACGCGCCATCGCGGAGCTCGCCAAAGATCCGGTTCCGGAGATCGTTAACCTGGCTTACAACCAGAAGAATATCGTGTTCGGCAAGGATTACATCATTCCAAAACCGCTGGACCCCCGTCTCATCACGACCGTTGCACCGGCTGTCGCTCGCGCAGCCATCGAAAGCGGTGTCGCGCAGGCGCCGATCGCGAACTGGAACCACTATGTCGAGAACCTGCAGAAACGACTGGGGCTCGACAACAAGCTGATCCGCGTGGTTACCAGTAAGGCCCGCCAGAATCCCCAGCGCGTGGTCTTCGCGGAAGCCGACAACTACAAGATCCTCAAAGCCGCTCAGATCGTACGCGATGAAGGGATCGCCAAGCCCATCCTCCTTGGCAACCAGGAGCGCATCCGTGCCTTGCTGGAAGAGAATAAGCTGGACCTGGGCGACACGCCGATCATTGACCCGCGCCGGGAGGAAGAGAAGCGTCACGAATTCGGTGAGATCTTTTTCCGCAAACGCAAGCGCCGCGGCTTCACGCTGTATGAGGCGAAGAAGATCATGAACGAGCGCAACTATTACGGCGCCATGATGGTGGAGACCGGCGAAGCGGACGCGCTCATTTCGGGTCTCACCCGAAAATACAGTGACACGATCCGTCCGGCCTTGCAGATCATCGGCACCCAGGAGGACGTGAAAAAGGTGGCCGGCATGTACATCATGATGACCAAGAAGGGTCCGTTCTTCTTTGCCGATACCACCATCAACGTGGATCCCACGGCGGAAGACCTGGCAGAGATCACGGTCCTCACAGCCTGGGCGGTCCAGCAGTTCAACGTCAAGCCGCGGATCGCCTTACTTTCCTTCTCCAACTTCGGCGCGCACGACGACCCGCATGCGAAGAAAGTACGTGACGCGGTGGCGATCCTTCATCAGAAATATCCCGGTATGCTCGTCGATGGCGAGATGCAGGCCAATTTCGCCCTGAATCCCCATCTGCTTTCCGACAATTTCCCGTTCTGCGAATTCGCGGATCAGGGTGCCAATACGCTCATCTTCCCAAGCCTAGATGCCGGCAATATCGCCTATAAGCTCCTGCAGGAAATGGGCGGCGCTGAAGCCATCGGCCCGGTCCTGCTCGGCATGAAGAAACCCGTTCACATCCTCCAGTTGGGAAGTTCTGTACGCGAAATCGTGAACATGGTCACCATTGCCGTGGTCGATGCGCAATCGAGAAAGTCGACCCGCTGAGTAACCGCATCCGCTGAAAGCTCCGTCGTCAAGCACCGACGGAGCTTTTCATTTTCAGCACAGGTTCTCCGCCACGATTGCACAAGCAATAAAGCTACCTTCGTGACGTTGATTCATTGAACGATCCACACTTGCCATGATGCGTCTGCTTTCTGTTTTCGGATTACTGTTGTTGATGGTAATTCCATCTTCCCATGCACAAGAAATGTGGGGCATCAGCAACAGCAACTACGCCGGGAATATGGGAATATTCCTCAACCCGTCGACGATCGTACACGCCCCTTATCGGTATGAACTTAATCTGATCGCCTTCGATGGATTCGCGGAGAATAATTATTTCTTTTCACCGCGTGACCGGCATTTCGTTCCCCGGACGCTATTCGGAGGCGACGTAAAGGAACGGGCCTTTCTCCCGGAAACCGCAGCCGGTTACTACGACGGGTTTTCGCACTTGCTGGTCATCGGTCCCTCGTACATCCGCAACCACGGCGACCATGCCTGGGGAATCCATACAGCCCTGCGGGCTTCTGCCAGTGCGCAGAACTTTCCGGAGCCGCTCGCCCGTTTGCTCTACGAACGTTACGGCTACGCGCCCTATGCCGGCCGGAAGTTCGAATCGGAGAAAACACTGCGCAGCGACATAGTCTCCTGGTATGAACTGGGAGGTACGTATGGCCGTGTCGTATTCGATAGTGAAAAGCACATGCTGAAATGGGCGGTAAGCGGCAACCTGTTGATCGGCACCAACGCTTTGCACCTGCAAGCTGATCCGATAGCGTATTCCGTTGCGGATACCGGTACGGTCATCGCCACCGATCTCGACGCACGGCTTCGTTATGCGCTCGATCCCGAAGGTTCGACGCTGGGCAATCTCCTCGCCCCACGCGGCGCCGGACTTGGTACAACGATCGGCGTCACTTATTTCAAGCCCTTTTATCGTGGCGGCTTTGATTGTAACCGAAGCAATGACCGGGTAAAAAAATACAAGTACCGGATCGGAGCATCCCTTATCGATATCGGACACATCCGCTGGTTCCGACAGACAACCCAGGTCGACATCAACGCGCAGGGTAACAGAGCCTGGACCCAACTGGATTCGTTGCGGTTTTCCTCCATGCAGGCGGTACAAAACAGTGCCGTGAACGCCCTGGGGGGTACGATTTCCGATGCTGGTTTCGGTTCCTGGTTACCGACCGCCCTGAGTGTTCAAGCGGATTATTCCATCCTGCCAACCGTGTACGCCAATCTGAGTTGGGTGAACCGGATACGATTCGCTCCCAACCAGGCCGTACGCGGAAATCAGGTAATGCTTTCAGCGCGGTATGAAACACGCAACTTCGAAGCGAACATCAACTCGAATCTTTACGAGTACGAACGCATTCACCTCGGCCTCGGCTTGCGCTATCGTTTTCTGGTTATCGGGACCGATCGCTTACCGGAACTCCTGGGCCTCAACAATACCCGAAGTTTCGATCTGTATTTCGGCTTGAAGTTCCAATCCTGTACACAGCTCTTCAAGCGCAGTGAACCCGACTGTCCCGGTGTCTTCAGTCTGCGCTGAGGTCGGAAACGAATCCGTACTTTGTGGCAACCGCTGTAGAGGGGAACTCTTCTGCCTGGCGAACTTCCGAATCCTACCATGTACCACCACCTGCAGGGCCGACTGATTGAAAAGAATCCCGCATATATCGTAATCGAATGTGCCGGGGTCGGTTATTTCGTCAATATCTCGGTTCACACCTATTCAAAAATAGGTGATAATGAGAACTTTAAGATTCTTACATACCTTCAAATAACCGAAGACCAGCATGCGTTATACGGCTTCGCCGATGAGGAAGAACGGCGATTGTTCCGGCTTCTGATCACCGTTTCAGGGGTAGGATGCAATACGGCCAGGATGATGCTGTCGTCCATGAATCCGGGAGAAATCGAGTCCTGTATCCTGCAGGACGATGCCCCCAGACTCAAGGCGATTAAGGGGATCGGTGAAAAAACCGCACAACGCATTATTCTGGAACTGAAGAGTAAACTGCGGAAAGACGTCAACGCACCGTCTGTTTCCGTTGCTTCCTTCAAAGTCAAGGATGAGGCGCTGACCGCCCTTCTGACCCTGGGATTTCCACGTGCCAGCGTCGAGAAAACACTCGACAGTCTGGTTCGACAACAACCCGCGGCAGGTGTGGAAGACCTTATTCGGTTGGCCTTGAAAAACCTGTAATTTCAGGCCTTCGAATAGTTGAAAAGCGCTATTTTAGGGGCTGCTAACCACACCACCATTGCGCGACCACAACTTTTATAAGTTGCTGTCGCCCAGATCATTATTTTAACCTTGAAGAATATAAGGCGATACGCTTTCGGCATTGGCACCGCCTTGTCCTTTATCACCTTCGTCTGGGCTGCTGACCGGCCTGCCCGATTCGCGGACTTTAGTGAGAGAACAACTGATACGGAGGAAAGTTTATCTCCCCCTGACAGTGGTGATGGCGACCTGCACTATCCGCTTCAGGACCGCTTTTCCGATCCGTACAATTCTCCGGTCGATCACAATCCACTGCTGCTCGGGGATCCGTCGAACATCAAGACCAATGTCGAGTACGACACGGATGAGAACAAATACATCATCAACGAAAGCATCGGTTCCATGTTCTATCGAAATCCGTCGTACATGGATTTCGACGAGTTCGTAGAACAGGAATTCCGAAAGTCGACCGGCGACTATTTCCGTCAGCGCGCTTCTGAAGAGGACAAACTGAGCAAGAAAGCCTTCGCGCCAAAGATCACGATCAATTCGCAGGTGTTCGACCGCATCTTCGGCGGTAATACCATCGATATCCGCCCGCAAGGTTCGGCCGAACTCAGTTTCGCGCTCAACACGAACCGGAACCAAAACCCCGCCCTTCCCGAGCGACAGCGGAAAGTGACTACGTTCAACTTCAACGAACGGATCCAAATGAACGTGATCGCCAACATCGGCGATAAGATGAAGCTTTCCACCAACTACAACACGGAAGCGACCTTCGACTTCGAGAACCGGATGAAGATCGAGTACACCGGTTACGAGGACGATATCATCAAGAAGATCGAAGCCGGTAACGTTACTTTCCCGATCAATAGCCAGCTGATCCAGGGCTCCCAGAGCCTCTTCGGTATCAAGACGCAATTGCAGTTCGGACGCTTGATGGTGACCAGCGTGTATTCGCAACAGCGCGGTCAGGCGCGTACCATCGATGTTCAGGGCGGCGCGCAGACGACCAACTTCGACATCCGCGCCGACCAATACGAATCCAACCGCCACTTCTTCCTCGCCCAGTATTTCCGTAACAATTACGATCGCGCCCTGCGCGACCTGAATCGACTGCAGACCAACATTATCATCACACGGATCGAAGTTTGGGTCACCTCGCGTACGTTCGTCGCCTCCCAGAACCTTCAGAACCGAAACATCGTCGCGTTCGCCGACCTTGGTGAAAACAATCCGGATACGACGCAGTCGTTCATTCCGGATTTTGTACCCGGCTTTGACATCGCCGAACCTTCGGATTCCTCGAACGGTCTGTACCCGACCTTAGGCACCGCCAATCTCACCGCGCTCCGACAAGTCTCGAATTCCTCCTCCATCCTGGACCCGTTGGGGATTCCGTTCAACTTCAGCAGGAACAAGAACTTTGAAACGGTTGAAAACGCCCGACTCCTTCAACCCAACGAATACACCCTGAATTCCCGACTCGGCTACATCTCACTCAACACCACCCTTGAACCCAACCAGGTTCTTGCCGTCGCATTCGAATACACGGCGAACGGTATGGTACACCGGGTGGGTGAACTGACCGCAAACAATACGGGTACGACGGGTACGGAAGCCTTGTTCGTCAAGCTTATCCGCAGCACCAACTTCACCCCGAAGACCTACACCTGGGACCTGATGATGAAGAACGTCTATTCACTCGGCGGCTTCAATATCTCGCAGGAAAAATTCCGACTGGATGTATTGTATCAGGATGATCGCATCGGCGGATTCGTGAACTTCATTTCCGAAGGCTGTTCCGACGTCAAAGGACTTCCGCTGTTGCGCGTCCTGAACCTGGACGACCTTAACCCGAACGGCGACCCGCAACCCGATGGCGTATTCGACTTCGTCGACGGATTGACCATCAACCGGCAAACGGGTCGCATCATCTTCCCCGTCCTCGAACCGTTCGGCAGTTCTTTGCGAGCCAAGTTCTGCGGCGATTCCCTGTTGGCGGATTACTATTGCTACGATCCGCTCTACGATTCGACGAAAGTCGCCGCCCAGCAGATTCCGGAAAAGAACAAGTTCAGTCTGCGTGGTACGTACCAATCCTCTTCGGGCTCGGACATTCCGTTGAACGCCATCAACATTCCGCAGGGATCGGTGAAGGTTACCGCCGGCGGTGTGCCGCTGCGGGAAAACGTGGATTATACGGTCGACTACACGCTCGGTCGGGTGAAGATCATCAACGACGGACTGCTCAAATCGAATACGCCGATCCGGGTGTCGCTCGAAAGCCAGTCGCTATTCAATCTGCAGCAAAAGACCTACATCGGTAACCGATTCGACTACACCTTCAACAAGGACTTCCAGGTAGGCGCAACTGTCCTCCACTTGAACGAGCGTCCGCTCACCCAGAAGGTGAACATCTACGACGAACCGATTTCGAACACCGTTGTTGGTGTCGACGGAACCTATCGGACCGATTCGCGCTTCCTCACCCGCCTGCTGGATAAGCTGCCCTTCTACAACACGAAAGAAACCTCGACGCTGACTTTCAGCGGCGAAGTAGCGAAGCTGTTCCCGGGTCACAACAAGGCCATCGGCCAGAACGGTGTCTCCTATCTCGACGACTTCGAAGGCGCCATCACTCCGCTTGACCTGCGGGTTCCCGGCAACTGGTACCTCGCCAGCGCTCCGCAGGGGCAAGTGCAACCGGGCATGTTCCCGGAAGCGCAATACAACGACAGCCTCGTTTACGGTTACAACCGCGCGAAGGTCGCCTGGTATTATGTCGACCCGCTGTTCCAGCGCGACCAGCCCGGTATTACACCCGCCGACATCGACGACGACGACCAGAGCAACAACTTTGTACGGGAGATTCCGCAGCGCGAGATCTTCCCGAACGTTTCGCAGCCTACCGGTCCGCAGGTCATCACCTGCATGAACTTAGCCTATTACCCCACCGAACGCGGCCCCTACAATTACGACGTCGACAGTGTTCCGGGGCTTTCCGCTGGTATCGATACCGACGGCCGACTGCGAGATCCTGCTTCACGTTGGGGTGGAATCATGCGTCGTCTGGAAACCACCGACTTCGAAGCGAGCAACATCGAGTTCATCCAGTTCTGGATGATGGATCCCTTCGCAACCGGTACAGAGAACGACGGTTCGGGCGGTGAACTCTATTTCAACCTCGGCAACCTGTCCGAAGACATCCTGCGCGACGGACATAAATCTTTCGAAAACGGTCTGCCCGCTCCGACGAACAACTACACGACGGAGAATTCAGCCTGGGGCCGTTATCCTGTCGTTCAAACGGTCGTCAACGCGTTCGACAACGATCCGGCCAGTCGCGCGTCCCAGGACATCGGCCTCGACGGTCTTACCACGACGGACGAACGGAATTTCTTCCAGACGAGCTACATTGACCGTGTTGCAGCGCGTTACGGAACCGGATCGGTCGCCTACCAGCTCGCGGTGCAGGACCCGTCCAGCGACGACTACGCCTACTTCCTCAACCCGGATTACAGTACCACGAACACAGCGCCGCTCGACCGCTACAAACGATTCAACGGACACGAGGGTAACTCGCCGGCCAATGGAACCATTGACGGTGTCCAATCCACCGCGACCACGCTTCCTGACATGGAAGACGTGAACCGCGATAACAACATGGAGATTGGCGAGAACTACTTCCAGTACAAAGTCCTGCTCAAGCCGGCGAACATGGTGGTAGGTCAGAACTACATCACCGACATGATCGAATCGCCGGTGCGCTACGCGAACAACACCACCGGCACCGTGAAGTGGTACCAGTTCAAGGTTCCGGTACGCAGCCCCGATCAGGTCATCGGAACGGTCGACGTACAGAACATCCGCTTCATCCGGATGTTCATGAAAGGCTTCCAGACACCGGTTGTCGCCCGCTTCGCCCGTCTGGAACTCCTCCGCGGCGAATGGCGCCCCTACATTTATTCGCTGCTCAACACCGGCGAATACGCGCCCACACCGGAAGTTCCCGGAGACACCAAGTTTGATGTCGGCGTCGTCAGCATCGAAGAAAACGGCAGCCGCATTCCGGTCCCGTACGTGCTGCCTCCCGGAATCGATCGGGAGCGGGATGTATCGGCCACGCAGTTGGCTACGATCAACGAAGCCTCGCTCTCCATGCGCGTTTGCGAACTTTCCGACGGCGACGGTCGTGCCGCTTATCGCAACACCCAATTCGATCTCCGCTCTTACAAAAAGCTCCGGATGTTCGTTCACGCGGAATCCCGCGGCGCATCCGATGGGTTGCAAAACGGCGACCTGCACATGTTCGTCCGACTCGGAACCGACCTGAGCGACAACTACTACGAATACGATATTCCGCTCGTCGTAACGCCCTGGGGAGCTACCGCGCGTGATCAGGTTTGGCCGGAAGCGAACAACATGGAGATCGAGTTGAACAAACTCGTGCAGGCAAAACTCGCCCGCAACAACGCGATGCAGGTGAACGGGACGGTAACTCTTCGTACCCCCTTCTCCGTTCAGGATGGTGACCGTACGATCACCATCAAGGGATCTCCGAATCTCAGCAACGTGCGTTCACTGATGATCGGTGTCCGCAACCCGAAAGACCCCTCGGGGACCGGGCCGAAATTGTGCGCGGAAGTCTGGGTGAACGAATTGCGCTTGTCCGACTTCGACGAGAACGGCGGCTGGGCAGCCACCGCACGCATCAATGCGAAGCTGGCCGATCTCGGAAACATGACCATCGTCGGAAACCACAGTGCGGCGGGCTGGGGAAGCATTGAAAAGAAAGTGAGTGAACGCGACCGTCAGGATAAAACCGCTTACGACTTCTCGACCAACATCGAGCTCGGAAAATTCCTGCCGGAAAAATCGGGTGTCAAGGTTCCGATGTACTTCGGTTACTCGGAGCAATTCATCAAGCCCCAATTCAATCCGCTGGACCCCGACGTTCCGCTCAACCAGGCAATCGACGCGATCCCGAACGCCGAAGGACGCGATTCGTTGCGGAAGCAGACGATCGATTATACGCAACGGAAGAGCCTCAACTTCACGAACGTCCGCAAGACCAAGACGGGAGCCGCTCCCAAGACCAGGATCTACGATGTAGAGAACCTGAACTTCACCTACGCCTACACCGAAATCTACCAGCGTAATTACAACATCGCGTATAGTCTGTACAAGACCCATTCCGGCCTGATCGGGTACAACTACAACAAGACCGGTAAACCGATCCAGCCGTTCGAGAAAGTCCCTGGCAAGCTGATCAACTCGAAGTGGATGAAGCCGGTGAAGGAGTTCAACTTCAACCCGCTTCCGTCCAGCCTGACCTTCAGCACCGCCCTGGACCGTACGTATTCGGAAACCCAACTCCGGAACAACAGCGGATTGCTCTTCAGCATCGATCCGTTGTTCATCAAGACCTTCATCATGCAGCGCCGCTATGGCCTGAACTGGGACCTCACCCGTTCGCTGAAACTCGATTTCAACGCCGATGCAAACGCGATCATCGATGAGCCTCCGGGAAAACTCGATACCCGCGAGGAACGGGATTCGGTTCGGACCAACCTGATGCGCCTGGGTCGTCTGCAACGGTACAACCACACCTCGAACCTGACCTACAACCTTCCGTTCAACAAGATCCCGGCGACCGATTGGGTTTCGGGTAATGTGCGCTACGGCGCAACTTACAATTGGCAGACCTCGCCACTGTATCGCGACAGCGTGACCAACGAGATCGTTCCCAACCCGTTCGCCAACACGATCCAGAACTCGCAGACGATCGCGTACAACGCCAACCTGACCTTTACCACGCTGTACAACAAAGTACCCTTCCTGAAGAAGATCAACCAGGGTGCTCAGCGACCAGCGGCCGACCGACAGCCGAAACCGAAAATCAAGAGCCCGACCGACAGCCTGAACAAGGCTCCGAAGGACAGTCTGCGGGAGAAAAAGTCACCGCTTGAACCGGTGTTCCGCGGATTGGCCAACCTGCTCATGAGCGTCAAGTCGGGTAACATCACCTACACCGAGACCAACGGTACGCTGCTGCCGGGTTTCCGCGGCAAGCCTGATTACCTGGGCATGGACTTCAATTATGCCGGGAACTCGAACGCTCCCGGATGGGGTTTCCTCTTCGGCAGCCAGCGCGACATCCGACCCGACGGGATACGGAACAACTGGTTCACCTTCGATACGACACTCAGTTCGTTCTTTACCCGAACGCAACTGCAGAACCTGACCGCCCGACTGACTGTCGAACCCGTGAAGAGCTTCCGGATCGAACTGACCGGCAACCGCAACTACACACTTAACCGAACCGAAAACTTCCGTTACGGATCGGACGGCCAATTCCGCAGTTACAGTCCGGTGGAGAACGGCAACTTCTCGATCTCGTACCTGACGTGGAATACCCATTTTATCAAGGACGCCAACGACTATTCGAATAAGAACTTCGATGACTTCCGCGCGTATCGTTCCCAGATGTCGGGGCTACTCGCTGCTGAAAACAGCAACTACGTATCCGGCAGCGATACCATTTCCGGTTTCAAGAACGGTTATGGTCCCGCGCAACAGGAGGTGGTCGCCTACGCTTTCCTGGCAGCTTATACCGGTCGGAAACCATCGGATCGGTTCATTGATCGCTTCCCGAAGATCCCGCGCCCGAACTGGCGTATCACCTACGACGGCTTGTCGAAGCTGAAGTTCTTCCAGAAATTCCTGCAGTCCTTCTCGCTTTCTCACGGCTACCGCTCGATCTACAGCATCAACTCCTTTAACCAGAATCTGCTATACAGCGAGGCCGGCGGAGATCCTTTCAAACGTGATACGGTTGGCAACTTCATCCCGCGCTACGACATGCAACAGATCACGATCGCGGAACAATTGGCGCCGCTGATCGGCATCGACATGACCTGGAAGAACAGCCTGCAGACTCGCTTTGAGATCAAGCGCGACCGCACCCTGACTCTTGCCTTCTCCAACATCCAGGTCACGGAAGTTCGCGGTACGGAGTACACCCTCGGACTGGGCTATAAATTCAAGCGGGTGACGCTTCCGTTCCGGACCGGCAACGGCCGGCAAAAACTCAGCAACGACCTGAATGTGCGTGCGGATTTCAACTGGCGGGAGAATACCACCATCCTGCGCAAGGTGATCGAGAACACGAACCAGCCGAGCGCGGGCAGCACCGTGCTGAGCATGAAGTTCAACGTGGATTATCCCGTCAACGACCGGTTTAACGTTCGGGCCTTTTACGAGTACAGTTCGAACAATCCGTTCGTCTCCTCCACCTTCCCGACCTCGACCACCTTCGCCGGATTCGCGATCCGGTTCACCCTCGCCCAGTAAGGACGGCCGGTCCCGGGCCATCCCGGATTCCGAAAAAGTACGTACGTTTGGGGCCATGAATTTCCCGGACAATCTGAAGTACACCAAGGACCACGAATGGGTCCGCGTAGATGGAAACATCGCCACCATCGGCATTACGGATTTCGCTCAAAGTGAACTGGGCGATATCGTGTATGTAGACATCAATACGGTCGGCGACACACTGGACAAGGAAGCGGTCTTCGGTACCGTTGAAGCCGTGAAGACCGTATCGGATCTTTTCATGCCGGTCAGCGGCAAGGTGCTCGAAATGAATCCCGGCCTGGATGGCAGTCCCGAAAAAGTGAACAAGGATCCTTACGGCGATGGTTGGATGATCCGCGTCGAAATGACCAACGCATCCGAAGCTGCCGGTCTGATGTCCGCAGCCGACTACAAATCCAGCATCGGCGCCTGATCCGGCATGAAGCTGAAAGCCCTTGCGCCCGCGCTGGTGTGGGCTTTCATCGTACTGGTCCTTTGCGGGATCCCGGGCAGCCGACTCCCTGAACTGAGTTTTTGGCAATGGCTTCGGCCCGATAAGATCGTACACCTCGTACTTTTCGGTACGCAGTCGTACCTGTTGCTGGTTGGTTTTACAGGTATCCCTGTCACCAGCCGCTGGCATCAACAGGCCGGCTGGCGCGCGGTCACGATCAGCATCCTTTATGGAGCCCTCCTAGAATGGCTCCAGGCCCACGTTTTCATTCAGCGCTCCGGAGATGTCCGGGATGCGATCGCCAATGCTCTCGGCGCCATCCTGGGCTGGTGGCTCTTTTCCAGGTTCCACCAGCGCCTGCTTCGGCGATTGCGGCGGGAGGCCTGATGCCGCGCCATCCGATTGCTTATCTTTAACCTGGTACGCTTACGCATGAACAATGCGGGACTCCAATCGTTCTAACTCCCATGACCTCCGCCAGAAAAATCGTTGTTGCGGTCACCGGTGCCAGTGGCGCGATCTACGCCAAGGTACTCTTCGACAAACTGACACGTCTGCATGATCAAATCGGGGAAGTCGGGGTAGTCTTTTCCGACAATGCACAGGATGTCTGGAAATTCGAATTGGGGAATGAATCCTACCGTGAATTGCCATTCAAAACATATGGCAAGAGCGACTTCATGGCCCCCTTTGCTTCCGGCTCCGCCCGCTTCGATACCATGATCATTTGCCCATGTTCGATGGGGACACTGGCCCGGATTGCTGCGGGTACCAGCAACGACCTCATCACGCGGGCAGCCGATGTTATCCTGAAGGAACGCCGGAGACTGATCCTCGTTCCCAGGGATACCCCCTACAGCCTGATCCACATCCGGAATATGCAAACCGTAACGGAAGCAGGTGCGATCGTTTGTCCCGCAAGTCCCAGCTTCTACTCCCGACCTGCTGATTTCGAAGCGCTTGCGGCTACGGTAGTGGACCGCGTCATCGACCTGGCCGGTCTGCAACAATCTTCCTACCGCTGGAACGAGTCCTGAGCGGGCCTCCAACAAGTTCCGTGCAACAGCCTGTTTTTCAACCGATCCTGTTGAAATCCGGTAATTAGAATAAAATTGGCTTTCACACGTTTCCTTCAAGGGTAAGGTTTTACGTTAAATCGCTTGACACTAATTCGGCTTACGGCTAAATTCACGTCACCTTAACGGATCAACATGTTCGAATACACGAAGCAGATTCTAACCAAGGTTAGTTTCGACCGGAACCTCTTCCGGAAGGAGTTGGTGAAAGCTCTTCAATTGCTGAAGAAGGAAGAACGAAGAATGTTGAAGATATGGTGCGTGGCCTCTTTCGCCGCGTATTCCGATATCATTCTGGAAGTTTACCGGAAGGTTTACTGAGGAACACCAGGTTCCGCATCAGTCCACGGTAGCCCGTACGCTTTACTGCTGAATTTCTAAAGACCCGACGGAAGACATCTTCCGTCATTTCCTCCCATTCCTTCCGGTTCATCGTTTTCAATTCCTCGGATAGGCTAAAAGCCGGTTCAGTGTGCGGCTTGGAGAACCGGTTCCACGGACAGACATCCTGGCAAACATCACAACCGAAGACCCAGTCGTCGAATCGACCTTTCATATCTTCCGGTAAGGCATCCTTCAATTCAATGGTAAAGTAGGAGATGCAACGACTACCGTCGACCACATAAGGCTCCACGATAGCGCCGGTCGGACAGGCTTCCATGCAGCGGTTGCAGGTGCCGCAATAGTCGCGCATCGGCGCATCGGCTTGTAACGGAAGATCGATGATCAATTCAGCAATGAAGAAAAAGGATCCCTGCTGACGGGTGATCAGGTTACTGTTCTTCCCCACCCAACCCAAACCGCTCTTCTTTGCCCAGGCACGTTCCAGCACCGGCGCTGAATCGACGAACACCCGCCCATTGACTTCTCCAACCTGCGCCCGAACCGCGTCGAGTAGTTCGCGCAGCTTATCCTTGATCACGAAGTGATAATCGGTGCCGAAAGCATAGGCCGATAAGTTCGGTGCATCGGGATCCGTGGGGCGCACCGGCGGGTAGTAATTGTACAACAGGGACACGACCGACTGCGCGCCGGGCACCAACAGGCGGGGATCCAGGCGCTCGTCGAAGTAGCGCTCCATGTAACCCATTTTTCCGTGCCGGTTGCCTGTCAGCCATTGCTCCAGGCGGGGCGCTTCTTCATCCAGGAATCCGGCCGTTGAAATGCCACAATGGTGGAACCCCAGTCGCCTGGCCGCTTCCTTAACAACCTGTGTAGCTTGTTTCCGGTTTGTCACGCCGAAAAATACTAAACAAGGGGACTTGACACGCACGATTCAATTATATATCTTTGTGATATCAAATTAATATCAATGGAAACTGAAAAATCCCTCCGCCCCCTTTCCGGTTACGTCTTGTTACTCATCAGCCTGCTGGCGCTGGCCGGATCCGTCTATGCTTTCATACTCCAGTTGCCGGTGGTCGGCGGCGTACTGCTGCTGACATCGGTTTTCCTGATGTGCGGCTTCATGGTGGTCAATCCGAACGAATCGCGGGTACTGACCCTCTTCGGCGATTACAAAGGCACCGTCAAAGCGAATGGTTTCTTCTGGGTGAACCCGTTCATGACCAGCAAGAAGGTATCACTTCGCGCCCGCAACCTCAACGGACAAGCCCTCAAGGTGAACGATAAGATCGGTAACCCGATCGAAATCGCAGCCGTCATCGTCTGGCAAGTCGAGGACACCTGCAAGGCGGTCTTCGATGTCGACGATTACCAGACGTATGTCTCCATCCAGAGCGAGGCCGCGGTACGTCACCTCGCCGGCACTTGTCCCTACGACAACTTCGAGGACAATGATGCCGTCGTGACCCTCCGCGGATCAGCCGAGAAAGTACACGACATGCTGGTGACCGAACTGAATGAACGACTTTCACTCGCCGGTATCCGGGTATCGGATGCCCGCATCAGCCACCTGGCGTACGCACCCGAGATTGCCGGTGCGATGCTGCAACGACAGCAAGCCACCGCCGTGGTCGCCGCCCGGCAGCAGATCGTGGAAGGCGCCGTGGGCATGGTACAGATGGCCCTGGAACGTTTGTCGCAGCACGATATCGTCGAACTCGACGAAGAACGAAAAGCGGCGATGGTCTCCAACCTGTTGGTTGTCTTGTGCGGCGATAAGAATGTGAGCCCGGTGGTCAACGCGGGGACGCTCCACAATTGATGTTATCGGCTTTGGTCTAATCACTCCTGAATGGCTAACGAGAAAAAAGCGTTTATCCTGCGGGTCAGTCCGGACTTGCTCAAAGCTCTTGAGAAGTGGGCCGGCGATGAATTCCGCAGCGTGAACGGCCAGGTCGAATACCTGCTGCACAAAGCGCTGGCTGAGAGTGGACGGCTGCGAAAAAAACAGGATGGTAAGAGCGGAAAAAAAGATGGCGACCACTAAAAGTTAGAACAACTCTCCCGGACGTTTTTGTGAGGCACCGAGATGCAGATAAGCCTTCTCGGTGGCTTCCCGTCCGCGCGGGGTTCGTTTGAGGTAACCTTCCTGAATCAAAAAAGGTTCGTACACTTCCTCGATGGTACCGGCTTCTTCGCCGACGGCCGTAGCAATGGTACTGAGGCCGACAGGACCGCCTTTGAACTTTTCTACGATCGCGGCAAGTATCCGGTTGTCCATCTCGTCCAGCCCGTGTTGATCCACGTTCAGCGCGGACAACGCCAGGTGAGCAATCTCGAGCGTAATGGTTCCGTTTCCTTTGATCTGCGCGAAGTCGCGGACGCGACGCAGCAACGCGTTGGCGATACGCGGGGTGCCGCGACTCCGTCGGGCGATCTCGTGCGCGGCGTCTTCCTGCATCGGCGCGCGCAAGATATCGGCGCTTCGTTGCAAGATGCGTTGAAGCAAAGAGGCTGGATAATATTCCAGTCGGGATGTTATTCCGAAGCGGGCACGCAGCGGCGCGGTCAATAGTCCCGAACGCGTCGTAGCGCCGATCAGGGTGAAGGGATTGAGTTTGATCTGCACCGCCCGGGCATTGGGACCGGTCTCGATCATGATGTCGATCCGGTAGTCCTCCATGGCGCTGTAGAGATACTCCTCCACTACCGGACTTAGACGGTGGATCTCGTCGATGAACAGGACATCGTTCGGCTCGAGGTTGGTCAGCAATCCGGCCAGGTCGCCGGGCTTGTCCAATACCGGGCCCGAGGTGGTACGGATATTTACACCCAGTTCGTTTGCCAGAATATAGGCAAGGGTCGTCTTCCCGAGACCGGGAGGACCGTGTAAGAGCACATGATCCAAGGCTTCGTCTCGCAATCGCGCCGCCTCAACGAAGACTCTGAGGTTGTCCAGGATCGCGGCCTGCCCGGTAAATTCCTCGAAGCCCTGTGGCCGCAATGCTTTCTCGATCTCCTGCTCGGTAGTCGAGAGCTGGTCTTTGTTCGGGTCGAGGTTCGGGTTGGACATGACGTTCCAAAGGTACGGACTCTGATGGCTGGCAGCTCAGCTCATCGTTCCCATTCTTCCACAGGCGTGGGGCGCTTTTTTCTGAAAATCCCGTTGGGAAACAGGCTCTTGTAGATCTCGTCGATGAAGATCTTGACTCCGGCGGAAAAGGCCGGGGCGCTGAAGTCCTCCCGAAGTTCCCTGGATGAATAGGCCGTGAACCGGTAACCGGCGTTGGCGGTCAATCCGAACCATCGTACGATGTTGAACTGCCCGGTGAGTTCCGGCTGGAGGATGAAAAGAAATTCATCCGGCGTGGAAACCCGTCGGTTCGTGTCGAGCCGGCTATTATACTCGTAATGCGCCCCGCCGATACCGGCCTGGAACGGAATCGCAGAGAATTGCCAGGGATACTTCGAATAGAAAATATACTCTCCACTGAAGGTCAGGAACGTGGTCTTCAGTTGACCGTTGGTGATGTAGGAAATATCCCCTTCCCGGATGGAAACCGCGCTCACCACGGCGTTGCCGTCGAGGGTCAACAGACCCATCCCGAAGCGCAGGCGATGATTATAGTTCAACCCCATCCGAAAACCGGAAAAGTTGGCAAAGTCGCTACTGACAAAACTATTGAAGGAGGTAAGCTGGAAAAAGAATTTGGGGCGCTGATGCAAACTGTAACGGAGCGTATCGACCCATGCCGGCTGTGCGTGCAGACTTTTCCGAGAAGCGACCAACGAGAGCAACAGGAAACAAAAGAAGAAACCCGCAGACCCCAGTGGTCGACGGGTTTTTTGTTTCAAGCGGAAGCTTTGCTGTTGGTGCATGCGAGGATGCGTCGTCGATCAACCGCCAGCTCCCTTTTCCAGCGCTTCCATGATGATCAGTTTTTTCCCGACCAGTTCCTTGCCTTGCAATTCATCCATCGCCTTCATGGCATCCTGACTATTCTTGAATTCCACAAATCCGAAACCGCGGGATTCCCAGGTGATCTTATCGTACACGATCTTGGTGCTGACGATCTCGCCGAATTGCTTGAAGATGGCTTCCAGTAACGCTTCGTTTACGGACTCCTCGATGTTTTTGACGAATAACTTCATTGCCCTAAAGGTACCAATAATCCAATGGTTTATTCCGTGTAAAAGAGATCAAATTTGCCTTCGGTCACCGACAGGTTACCCGAAAGCGGGCTCCGCAAGGTCACCGTGAAGGTGCCTTTGATCTGGTTCGTCGACGTATTGTTGGAGGTGATGACGAGCGTGCCCGGATTATCGTTGGTCGATTCCCAACCGTCGCCATTGAGGTAGATCATGTGATTGACATCTTCCGTAATCTGATAGGTTCCCGGCATGACGCTGTCCAGTTTCAATGTCAGGGAAGAACCATTACCATTCAACCCATTGATCGTCATGACATCGGATAGATCTCCGAAACAACTCTGGTCGGAGCACCATTCCTGATTGGCTATTTTCGCGGAAAGCTTGTTGGGAAGAAGGCTCGTACAACCGGTAGCAGCCGGCGGATTGGTTGTTGATGAATCGTCGTCTTTCTTGTCACACGCGACCAGGAATCCGATCAACACGAGGAAGGGGAGCATTATTTTCATAGGTTGCGAAATTAATAATCGATTGTTTTCGTTTAAAGCCTTACCATGAATCATACCACTTCTACCGTCTTCCAAACGGATCTCGCCTTTACCATGCACCGTCAGCTCAACCTGCTGGCGGATGAAATCCGCGCGTATCCTTCCGATACCGCCCTATGGATCGTCCCGGCCGGTATTACCAATTCAGGCGGCAATCTTTGCCTGCACCTGATCGGTAATCTGCGCCATTTCATCGGTCACTTGCTGGGTGGCGGGGACTACGTCCGTGACCGGGAATACGAGTTCAATGCGAAAGACCTGACGCGCGCGCAACTGCTCGACCTCATCAACACCTGTCAGCATGAATTTGATACCGGCCTGGCTAACATTGAGACCAACCGGCTCGGGGAGATCGCCCCTGCAAAGGCGGCCGGTCATGAGGTGACCGTTCGCCAGTTGATGTTCCATCTGCTGGCGCACTTTGCCTATCATCTCGGCCAGATCAACTACCACCGTCGCTTCGGAATGAACGGCAAAATCGCCTGAAAATCGGGTTTACGCCGATTCCGTATCTTGCAAACTGTCTACTCCCCCGGTTTGTGAACGACGAATCACTGGTATTAATTCCTACTTACAACGAGAAGGAGAACATCGAACGGATGGTCCGCAAGGTCTTTTCCCTTCCCCACCCGTTCCACCTGCTCATCATCGATGACGGCTCTCCGGATGGAACAGCCGACATCGTCAGAAAGCTACAGTCCGAATTCCAGGGTCGTCTGTTTTTGGAAGAGCGGAAAGGAAAGCTCGGTCTGGGCACAGCCTACATTCATGGATTCAAATGGGCATTGGCAAGGAGTTATCAGTACATCTTCGAGATGGATTGCGATTTCTCACACAATCCCGACGACCTCATACGACTGTATCAGGCCTGTGCTGTGGAAGGGGCCGACGTCGCGATCGGCTCACGCTATATCCGGGGTGCCAACGTCGTGAACTGGCCGCTCGGACGGGTCATCATGTCCTACTACGCTTCCGTTTACGTGCGGATCATTACCGGCATCCGGATCATGGATACTACGGCCGGATTTATCTGCTATCGTCGACGCGTGCTGGAAACGATTGAACTCGACCGTATCCGTTTCATCGGATACGCGTTTCAGATTGAAATGAAATTCACCGCATGGAAGCACGGCTTCCGCATTGTTGAAGTTCCCATCATTTTCACCGACCGTACCGAAGGCACGAGCAAAATGAGCAAGGGCATCTTCAAAGAAGCCATACTCGGCGTGATGCAGATGCGATGGAAGAGTTTTTTCCGTAAGTACCAAAAAGTAAAGAACTGATCCATGTTGCCCTCGTACCTCATCCGTAATGCACGCATCGTGAACGAAGGTCGCATCACGGAAGGCGATGTCAGGATCCGAAATGGCAGGATCGATGCGATCGGCACCCTAACGGCTTCCAGTCAGGACCGGGTGATCGATGCACGCGGCCATTACCTCCTTCCCGGCGCCATCGACGACCAGGTACATTTTCGTGAACCCGGACTCACGCACAAAGGCGATCTTCATACCGAGTCAGTGGCCGCCGTTGCCGGTGGCATTACCTCGTATATGGAAATGCCCAACACGCAACCTCCGGCATTGACCCGCGACCTGTTGGAGGACAAATACCGGCGTGCGCACGAGGTGTCCCTGGCCAATTACTCGTTCTACATGGGCACTTCGAACGACAACCTCGAGGAAGTTCTGCGAACGGACAATCGCACGGTCTGCGGAGTGAAGATCTTTATGGGCTCCTCCACCGGCAACCTGCTGGTGGACGAACCCAATACACTCGAGGCCATCTTCGCACGTTCGGAATCTCTCATTGCGACGCATTGTGAAGACGAAGCGACCATCCGTGCCAACCTGGAAGCTGCCCGAATTCGATATGGAGAACAGGTTCCGATCCGGGAACATGCAGACATCCGCAGCGAAACCGCCTGCTATTTGTCCAGTTCCTTCGCTACCGGGCTCGCGAAAAAACACGGCACCCGCTTGCACGTGCTGCACATCAGCACGGCCAAGGAGTTGGAACTCTTCAGCAACGAGCTGCCGCGCACGCAGAAAAAGATCACGGCTGAAGCCTGTCTTCATCACCTCTGGTTTTCCGAAACCGATTATGACCGCCTCGGAACTCGCATCAAGTGGAACCCCTCCATCAAGCGTGCTGAAGACCGCGACGCGATTCTAAAAGCCGTACTCGACGGACGGATCGACGTGGTCGCCACGGATCACGCCCCGCATACTGTGGAAGAAAAAATGCGCGACTACTTTCAGGCTCCCTCCGGCGGTCCATTGGTACAACACCTGCTGCCGGCACTTTTCGAATTCGTGAAACGCGGAACGATGAGGGTAGAAGACGTCGTGGACCGCACCAGTCATGCCGTAGCCGACCTGTTCCGCATCGTGGACCGTGGTTATATACGCGAAGGTTATTGGGCAGACCTCGTACTCGTTGACCCGGATCAAGCCTGGACGGTACGAAAAGAAAATATCCTCTATAAATGCGGCTGGAGTCCGTTCGAAGGAGAACGCTTCAGCAGCCGGGTTACCCACACCTGGGTGAATGGCCACCTGGCTTACGAGCAGGGGCGTTTCGACGAAACCCGTAAGGGGCAACGACTCAACTTCGACCGGTGACGCGTTTCGGATTCTGGCTGATAAGCATCACGTTCTTCTTCTCCGCATGTTCACGGAAAGAGACCCCGTTGCCGGAAGGCATCCTGGACCGAAAAGCATTGGTACCCGTTCTGGTGGATGTACACCTGGCGCAAGCATCCGTCGCCATCCTGCGAACCGCCGATACTACTGCCCATGCCATGGGCGATTACATGGATTTCATTCTCCGGCAACACGGATTGGATACCGCGACCTATGCACGCACCATCCGTTATTACGGTGAGCATCCGGATTTGCTCTCTGAGCTTTACGATGATGTCATTGACGAACTGAGCAGGATCCAAGGGGAAGCACAGCAGAAAAACGACTGACCCGCCACCGGTGTCAGTCTAGCGTATTGAATCCAGAAAGATCCTGCAATTTTCCAGTACCGATTCCCTGACCGGAATGAAATCCATTCCGAGCACTTTTCGCGCTTTGTCATTCCGGTAAACCCACTGCTTACCGCTGCTGCGTGCCGTCTCCCGGGTTACCAGTGGTTTTCGCCCCGTGATGCTGGAGAACAGCGATTCCCACCGCCATGCCAATCCGGCCATCCAGGGTTTAACCGGGAAACGTGGCGCCTCTTTGCCAAATCCTTCACTCATCCACGATAGCAATTCTTTATACCCGACGTTTTCTGACGAAAGCAGAAAACGTTCACCTGTGATGCGTTGATCCCAGCAGCGTAGTAGCGCACTGCTGACATCCCGAACATCGATGAAGCCCGTCGATCCCAACGGGTAGAGGCGCAGGCCTTCGTATACACGCCTGAACAAAGCGGAACTTCCGAAATTCCAATCACCCGGGCCCAATACAATGGTCGGATTCACCATGCAGGCGTTGAGTCCTTCCTCCATTCCTCTCCAAACCTCCCGTTCGCCTCCGTACTTGCTGATGGCGTATGCGGTATTGTAACGCGATGTCTTCCAGAATGTGTTTTCATCGACCGGCACCCCTTCATCCGTCCTGCCAAGTGCAGCTACTGAGCTGACGTACCCCAACCACTCCACGCCCAACTCGAGGCAGGCATTCACGAGGTCCGCCGTCACGTCCTTGTTGACACGCAAAAGCAGATCACGGTCGGATGGGGCAAAGGAAACCAGGGCCGCGGCATGAAAGACGAAACGAATCCCCGAAAGCGCTTCGTTGATATCATATAGGTCAAGCAGATCGCCTTCGAACCAGTCTACTCCTTCCAGCAGGGATTCCTGCCCCCGGAACATGCGGTTAACCACACCCATGGAAGAAGTCGGCCTCCTGAAAGCCCGGACTGAATGGCCACGCATACGGAGATCCAGCAGCAGGCGAGCGCCCACCAGGCCGGTTGACCCGGTCAGCAGGATATCCGGTTTGGCGCTTCCGTTCATGGCCTGCGAAGATGGGAATAGTTTTGAAAAAGGAGGGTAGCCATAACGTGGATGACGGCTATCTTTGACGCCAAATCCGATCTATGAAAAAGGACTTTGTCGAGGAACTGAAGTGGCGGGGCATGTTGCAGGATATGATCCCCGGGACCGATGAACTTTTAAGAAAGCAGATGGTCCGCGGGTATATCGGATTCGACCCGACCGCTGATTCCCTGGGTGTCGGCAACATGGTGCAGATCATGACCTTGCTGCACTTCCAGCAAGCCGGGCATCAACCCATCGCCCTCATCGGAGGCGCTACGGGTATGGTCGGCGATCCTTCCGGCAAATCGCAGGAACGCAATCTTCTGGATGAAGCACAATTGCAGCACAACCTGCAGCGGCAGAAGGCACAATTGGAGAAATTCCTTGATTTCGATTGTGGCGCGAACTCAGCGCGCATCGTCAATAATTACGACTGGTTCCGCGAATTCTCCTTCCTCGATTTTATCCGGGATGTGGGAAAGCACATCACGATCAATTATATGCTGGCAAAGGATTCGGTTCAAAAGCGCCTTGAGACCGGCATGTCGTTTACGGAGTTCTCCTACCAGTTGGTCCAGGGCTACGACTTCTATCACCTGTGGAAAAACGAAGGAGTCCTGTTACAAATGGGCGGCTCCGACCAATGGGGCAACATCGTGACCGGTACGGAGCTGATCCGCCGCAAGTCATCGGGAGAAGCTTTCGCATTGACCACTCCGCTGATCAAGAAATCGGACGGAACAAAATTCGGCAAGACGGAAGGCGGAAATGTCTGGTTGGATCCCAAGCGGACCTCTCCGTACAAATTCTACCAGTTCTGGTTGAACGCTTCCGATTCCGACGCATCGAATTACATCCGCATTTTCACGCTCCGTTCCAAGGAAGAGATAACCGCAATCGAAGAGGAACACGCCAAGGCTCCACACCTTCGGTTTTTGCAAAAAGAACTCAGCGCCGATATTACCGCGCGTGTTCACTCAAAGGCGGACCTGGACGCAGCTATCGAGGCCTCCGAGATCCTGTTCGGCAAAGGGACCGCCGACGCCCTGAAAGCATTATCGGAGGACGACCTGTTGGCGGTATTCGAAGGGGTGCCACAGATGAGGATCGCGCGCACGGAACTGGAAAATGGAATTCCCGTGATCGACCTGCTGGCCGACAAGACCGGGATTTTCCCGTCGCGCGGTGAAACGCGCAAGATGTTGCAGGGTGGCGGAGTCTCCATCAACAAACAAAAAGTGGAAGACATCGAGCGGGTCGCCGGAAAGGATGACCTGCTGAACAACCGCTATCTCCTCATTCAGAAAGGCAAGAAGAATTATTACCTGATCATCGCCGATTAAGGCTGATCCTGCTGATCATCGGATTGATCGCGCTTGTTCATTCTCCCTAAGAAAATCATCAGCCCAACGACCACTGCGGCCGCGAAAATGAAATTGAACATCAGGCTCATGTAATTCTCGCGGCTCAGGTGGCCCATGCGTTTTTGCATGATCCAACCGGCGAGGAGGCTGCCGATGGTGACGGAAATGATGACAATGAAAATTCGGCGGCGGTTGGAAATCATACGCTGAGTATAGGCTGCAAAGGTAGGAAGTTTCCGAGAGTAGCCCGGCTATAACACCAGGAGGTTGCAGCCACGAATATCCGCATGGTCGAAGCGACCCAGCACTTCAAAGCTGCCTGCTCCGGCAATTCGACCGAGGTCGCCGGTCTCCAGGAAAGAACATGAATACAGGTTGGCCAGGTCGATCACGTTGATGCCCCCGCTACCGCTGTTCCTTGTCTCGAACGGATCATTGGGATCCCGAATCACGATGCGCATCCAGGGTGGCGTTCTGAACAAACCTTCCCCGCTCGAGTAGGCTTGGGACAACAACTCCGTCATGCCGTATTCGGAATGGATCCGACTTACACCGAAGGCCGGGCACAGGCGTTGGTGCACTTCGGCTCGTACCAGTTCTTTCCGGCGGCCCTTCATACCGCCTGTTTCCATTACAATCAGTTCGGGCCAGTTCAACTGGAAACGCTCCGCGAAATCAAGCAGGGCGAAGGTGACACCGAGTAAAAGCGTGGGTTGGGCCCGCTCACGCAACCGCAGCAGGCTATCGTGCAGATGGTCGAACTTGTTTAAGAAGAACCCTGAATCAGGATGGGCGGATTCCCGGATCAAATGATCCGTCATGTAGACAAGGGAGGAATCATTCCGCTCCAGGTAGGACGGCAACAAGGCCAGGATGCAGTACTTTTTCGGATCACCGTAAAACAACCGGAAGCACTCCAAAAACGATCGCTCATAGAGTTTCCGATCAAGCACGTGATGCAGACTACCCGACAGACCAGTCGTGCCGCTGCTGCGAAAAAGTACGGCGTCCGGCGACGGACCGGTCACGACGCGATGAGTGCGGAAGAAGTCGATGGGAAGGAAGGGTACCTGGCGCAGTTCGCGAAGGTCGGCCGGATCGCGCTGGAGTTGTCGCAGGTATTCCCGATAAACCGGGTTCTCCGATGCCTGAAACCGGAATACCTCCATCGCGACCGATTCAAACTCCTGTTCGTTGCGGATGGAAAATACCTGATCAGCGAGCGAGCGGTTCATGCTGGCGTCTCCTGATTCGCCGGAGGGTAATCGAGCGTATAATGAAGCCCTACGCTTTCCGGTCTAGCCATGGCCGCTTTGACGATCAGATAACCGATCGTTATCATGTTGCGAAGCTCGCACAACATCGGACTCAGCACCGTGCGTTCGTAGAGGGCTTCTGTTTCCCCGTAAAGAATGCGTAATCGATCCAAGGCTCGTTTAAGGCGAACGTTTGACCGGACAATGCCCACATAACTGCTCATCACTTCCTGCAATTCACGGCGGTTGTGGGTGATCAATACCAACTCGTTCGGCTGGGTGGTACCTTCCGCGTTCCAATCGGGTACGCGCTCTTCGAAGCGGATACCGTCGATCACCTCTTTCGCATGCAGCCAGGATCGATGCGCATAGACCAAGGCTTCAAGCAGGGAGTTGGATGCCAACCGGTTCCCGCCGTGAAGTCCGGTACAGGCACATTCACCGGCCGCGTAGAGGTTTTGAATACTGGAACGGCCATGCTCGTCGACCAAAATCCCACCGCAGATATAGTGGGCGGCCGGCACCACCGGTATCATCGCTTTACGAATGTCGATGCCGAGCGATTCGCACTTCGAGAGGATATTGGGGAAATGAGAACGAAAATCCTCCAGGTCCAGATGACGGCAATCCAGAAAAACGAAATCCTCCCCGGTGATCTTCATCTCGTTGTCGATGGCCCGCGCCACAATATCGCGGGGAGCAAGTGAGCCACGTTCATCGTACCGTTTCATGAATTCCTCGCCAGCCTCGTTGCGCAATACCGCGCCGTGCCCCCGTACCGCTTCGGATATCAGGAAAGACGGATGCTCACCGGGATTGTACAAGGCTGTCGGGTGAAACTGAATGAACTCCATGTCCTTCACCTTCCCCTTGGCGCGATACACCATGGCGATACCGTCGCCGGTCGCGATGATGGGGTTGGTTGTTGCCTTGTAAACCTGTCCGGCGCCTCCGGTAGCGACCAACGTAATGCGGGAGAGTACGGTCTCGATCTCGCGCGTCTGGGTGTTCAACACATAAGCGCCATAGCAGGCTACGCCGGGCATACTGCGACGGACTTCTTCGCCCAGGTGATGCTGGGTGATCAGGTCGACCGCGAAGTAATGGGAGTGGATCTCGATGTTCGGATGTTTGCGAACCTGCTCAAGCAAGGCCCGTTCGATCTCGTTCCCGGTCGCGTCCTTGAAGTGGAGCACCCGGTGTTCGCTATGACCACCTTCCCGCGCGAGGTCGTAGTCGCCCTGCGCATTACGATCGAAACGTGTCCCCCACTCGATGATCTCGCGGATCCGCTCGGCACCTTCGGTGACCACCATGCGGACCACGTCCTCCCTGCACAGTCCGGCACCTGCGATGAGGGTATCCCGGATGTGCTTTTCGAATGTATCCGGCGCATGCATGACACCGGCAATTCCTCCCTGGGCGTATTTGGTGTTGGATTCATCGGCCCGCGCCTTGGTCATAATCATGACCTTGCCCTTTTCCGCCGCTTTCAGGGCGAAGGTGAGCCCGGCAATGCCGGAACCCAGAACGAGGAAATCGGTTTCCTTGCGCATAATGCCGTTTCAGGCGATAAAAATACAAAATGCCCCGGCCTGCCTGAACTTTCCTCCTCCGGTAAGGGTTCTTACCTTTGCATTATCATGATAGCGCCGAAGAAAGTCTGGACCGTTTACGCCGAATCGACCCCGAACCCTGCGACGATGAAATTCGTCGCCAGCCAGTTTCTCCTGCTGGAAGGTCATGTCGAATACACCGATCCGGCACAGGCAGCCAACTGCCCGCTCGCGCGCCGGCTGTTTGAATTTTCCGGAGTAACCGGTGTGTTTATCATGAGCAACTTCGTGACGATCACCAAGCGCGAAGGAATCGAGTGGTTTGAATTCATGCCGATCCTGCGGGAGTTTATCAAAAGCTACCTGGGATCGGGAGACCCGGTCTTTACGGGACCCGCTAACCAGATGGCCGATGCTTCGATCGGACGCACCACGGTCGGAAACGAACTGGAAGACCGTATCATCGCAACACTGGATGAATACGTTAAGCCGGCCGTCGAACAGGACGGCGGAGCGATCCAGTTCAAATCGTTCGAAGACGGAAAAGTCACCGTGATCCTTCAAGGCGCATGTTCGGGTTGCCCCTCCTCTACCATGACGCTGAAATCGGGAATCGAGCAATTGCTGCGCACCATTATTCCCGAAGTAAAGGAAGTCGTCGCGGAAGCCAACTGATCACTCCCGCAGCCGGGATTCGCTGAGCCGCTCATAACGAACTCCGGAAGGGGTGGAATGCGTCCTCCACAATCCAATCCGATCAACCTTTAATGCTGCCGGAAGTTGATCCGGAAGTACCACTTCCGACCGAACATCATGACCGCCCCGTATCCTCGCCAGCGTAATATGTGGTACGGGTTGCTGAATCGAATTCCCCGTATTCTGAAAGGTTGCCAAAGCAAGTCGCAGCCGGTCGTGCAGCTTCAGGAAATCAACTGATTGTTCGAACGCCAGCCATATCATCGACGGGTGTGTCGCCTTCCCTCTGAATTCGAAAATCCGCGGAGATAAGGCGAAAGCCTGCAATTCGAGCGCGATCCTTTCCACGTTCGAAAGAATCACGGGAGTCAGTTCCGCTTGAACAGAACCGATAAAGTATGCGGTCAGATGAAGATTGGGCCGAAGTGTCGGGCGGACACCGGCAATGCCTGCAATGCGATCCAGAAAAGACGATAAGGCAAGTTCCAATTCCGCAGGTAACGGAACCGCGACAAACAACCGGTGTAGGGGATCAGAGCCCAAGCAACGAACGCATCGGATCACCTCCGCCGAAGAGCATCCGGATCGGATCTTCCAGCTGTTGTTTCACCTTCACCAGAAACCCAACCGATTCACGCCCGTCAATGATGCGGTGATCATACGACAGCGCCACGTACATGACCGGTCGGATCTCCACCTTGCCCTGAACCGCCACCGGTCGTTCCACAATGTTATGCATGCCCAGAATGGCACTTTGCGGCGGGTTGATGATCGGTGTCGAGAGCATTGAGCCGAAGACTCCGCCATTCGTGATCGTGAACGTTCCCCCGGTCATCTCTTCCAGTGATAACTTGCCTTCGCGTGCACGGACGGCCAGTTCGAGGATGGTACTTTCGATCTCCGCGAGCGAAAGTGATTCCGCATTCCGTATGACGGGGACCATCAAGCCTTTGGGCGCACTCACGGCTATACCGATATCGCAGTAATCGTTGTAAACCAACTCGCTTCCGTCAATGCGGGCATTCACTGCCGGAAATGCGGCAAGGGCTTCACAGACAGCCTTGGTGAAGAACGACATGAAACCCAGGTTGACGCCGTGAGTTTCCTTGAACGTATCCTTGTATTGCTTCCGGATCGCCATGATGGCACTCATGTCGACTTCGTTGAAGGTGGTCAACATGGCGGTCTCTTGCTTGACTGCGACAAGACGTTCCGCTACCCGCTTGCGCAGCATCGACATTTTCTCTCTGCGTTCCTCTCTGCTGCCGGGCTTCCGCGACGGGGCAGGTGTTGCGGCCATCGCATCAGCTTTGGTGATCCTTCCTCCGGGTCCACTGCCATTCACCTGGGCGGCTTGCACGCCTTTTTCCCGAAGAATCTTATCGGCTGCAGGAGAAGGGATGCCTGCTGCAGCGGCTTTAGCCGGTTTAGCGGCAGGAGTTGTTGCAGGAACCGCTGCAACTGCCTGAGCAGCTTTGGGTTCCGCCTTCGGTTTGGCGGCGGGAGCTGCTACGGACGAATCGATGGAACAAACGACCTTTCCGACCGGAACGGTCTCGCCTTCCGCTACCAGGATCCGGATCTGACCGGAGGCTTCGGCATTCAGCGTCAGGGTCGCTTTGTCTGAATCAATCTCACAGATCTCCTCGTCCTTCTCGACATAGTCGCCATCCTTTTTCAGCCAGCGGGCGATTTGAACTTCCGTTATCGATTCGCCGGGGCTCGGCACTTTCATTTCTACAACAGCCATGATTATTCGGAGTAGTAAGGGTAAAAATCAATGGGCGACCAGGTCGCGTGCGAAGGCACGGTTGATCAGCTCGCGCTGCTCGCGTTCGTGCGTTCGGTGCGAACCGGTAGCCGGGCTTGCACTTTCTTCCCGGGCAATGACCTTGAACGGAATATCGCGTAAGACACGGAGGATATACGACCAGGCACCCATGTTGACCGGTTCTTCCTGTAGCCAGATCCAGTCCGTCGCATTAGCGTATTTCTTGCGCACAGCTTCGATCTGCTTGAGCGGAAGCGGATACAACTGTTCCAAGCGCACGATCGCGACATCGTTCACCTGATCCTTTTCTTTTTGCTCGAGCAGCTCGTAATACACTTTGCCACTGCAGAAGATGACACGAGCGACTTCGTTCGGCTTGGCCGTGGTGTCGTCCATGACCTCCTGGAAACCGCCGGTAGAAAGCTCGGCGATATCGGAAACACAACGTGGATGACGCAACAGGCTCTTCGGCGTGAAAACGATCAGCGGTTTGCGGAACGGACGATGCATCTGCCGGCGCAACAAGTGAAAGAAGTTGGCGGGAGTCGTACAATTCGCCACCTGGATGTTGTTCTCCGCGCACAGGTTCAGGAATCGTTCGAGTCGGGCGCTGGAGTGCTCGGCGCCCTGCCCTTCATAGCCGTGCGGCAACAGCAGCGTGATGCCGTTCATCCGGTTCCATTTATCCTCCGCGCTGCTGAGGTACTGGTCGATGATGATTTGCGCACCATTCATGAAATCGCCGAACTGCGCTTCCCAGATTACCAGCGAAAAAGGAGACGCAAGCGCGTAGCCGTACTCAAAACCCAGCACCGCGTATTCCGATAGAAGTGAATTGTAGATATGGAATGGTGCCTGTTCTTTTCCAATGTTCGCCAACGGAACATACTGGGCCTCGGAATCTTCGACACGCACGACGGCATGTCGGTGGGAGAAAGTACCCCGCTCAACATCCTGACCACTGAACCTCACCGGATGACCTTCTGACAACAGGGTTCCGTATGCCAACAGTTCAGCCATGGCCCAATCGAAGCGGCCTGATTCGACCATTTTTGCGCGCTCGGCAAACAAGCGCTCGGTCTTGTTGAAGAATTTATTGCCTTCCGGCAAACGTGTGATTGCAGCACCGATCGCTTTGAGTTTCCGGATATCGACTCCCGTATCCGGTGAACGGTCAAAGTCTTTCGGTGTCGCAAGGCGTAATCCTTTCCAGGAGCCTTCGAGGTAGGGAGATACCTTCTTGTTCTTTGCCTGCTTGGCCGTATCGAGGCTCTTTTGAAGCGATGCTTTGAACGACTTTTCCATCTCCCGGGCCAGATCAGCTTCCACAGCTCCCAACGACATCAGCTTATCGTTATAGACTTCACGCGGGTTCGGATGCGCGGCGATGGCTTTGTAGAGCAAGGGCTGGGTGAACCGGGGTTCATCGCCTTCGTTGTGGCCATACTTCCGGTAGCCAAGAATATCGATGAATACATCGCGGTGGAACTTCTGTCGGAATTCCATCGCCAGTTCAATCGTGTAGACCAGCGCCTCCACATCGTCAGCGTTGACGTGAAATACGGGCGACAAGGTGACCTTAGCCACATCGGTACAATAGGTACTGGAACGCGCGTCCAGGTAGTTGGTCGTGAATCCGATCTGGTTGTTGATCACCAGGTGAATCGTGCCGCCGGTGCGGTAACCGCGCAGCAGCGACATCTGGATGACTTCATAGACGACTCCCTGCGCAGCCACGGCAGCGTCGCCGTGAATGAGGATCGGCGCGATCTGACTCTCGTGTCCGCCCGGGGTATTGTCGATCTTGGAACGCACGATACCCTGGACAACCGGATCAACCGCTTCGAGATGGGAAGGATTCGGTGCGACACTTAAGTGTACAGACTTGCCGGACGGCGTCGTCACATCGGAAGAATAGCCGAGGTGATACTTCACATCACCCGCATAGCCCTCTTCGTCGTACTCGAGTCCTTCGAACTCCGTGAAGATCTCTTCGTACGTTTTGCCCAGGATATTCGCCAACACATTGAGGCGCCCGCGGTGGGCCATCCCGATCACAAATTCCCGGATACCAAGATCGGCACCCGAACTGATGACCGAGTCGAGCGCCGGGATGAGCGTTTCACATCCTTCGAGTGAAAAACGCTTTTGTCCGACGAACTTGGTATGAATGAAATTCTCAAAGGCAACTGCCTCGTTGAGTTTTTCCAGGATTCGCCGCTTCCGCTCGATGCTGAAGGCGGGGGTATTCTTCCGGCCTTCCATCCGCTGCTCCAGCCACTCGACGATCTCCGGATTCCGGATGTATTTGTATTCGGCACCGATGGAAGCACAGTAAGTCTGGTGCAGGTGCTGCACGATATCGCGCAGCCGGGCCTTCCCGATACCGATGAGTGAACCGGCCTGGAACTCCTGATCAAGATCCTCCTCGCCAAGTCCAAAATTGACCAGGTCAAGGGTCGGGGTATATTTCCGACGTTCCCGAACCGGGTTCGTATCCGTAAACAAGTGGCCCCGGGTCCGGTAACCATTGATCAGGTTAATGACGTTGAATTCCTTTCGCAGGTGCTCCGGCACCACGCTTCCGCCGGCATCCAGATCATAGTTGGTACGTGCGAACTCAAACCCGGAGAAAAAATTACGCCAGCCGGCATCGAGGCTATCGGGCTGCTGGAGAAATTGCCGGTAAAGTTCCTCCGCCTGGTTGACATCCAGGTTGGAGAGGAAGGAGAATCGATCCATGGGAGGGGTTATTCCGGTACACTAAACAAACGCGACGGTACGAAGTTCCCTGCGCGCTGGTTCCGGACTGCGCCCTTTACGTGTCCCGGCCCTGCGGGTTACCGCTCATGAATTGCGGATTTCATAGTGTTCATGGTCCGATCGCCCGCTTTTGCGATGACGGCGATATTGGCTGGTGAAGTAGAATATGACCGGAACACCTATCATCGTCGGCCACAACCATTGAAGAACGGTTGGCATCCAGGAGAATCCCAGATTAACGGCTGAAAATGCGGATACCGCGGCTATGTAACCACCCATCATACCGGTTATATGATTCACCAGCCACTGCTTTTTGTTCTCGACCGGCCGCTGGAAGAAATGAAGATCCTGCCGGGTGTAAGAAAGGCCTATTAATCCAAAGACAATGGATATGTAACCGAACGCATCGGGCAGGAGGGTGATGCCCAGGATCAATAGGCCTACTGCAAAGAGTGCATTCAGACCGGAAATGACCCAGTCGATCAACGGTATCTCGGACCGGCTGCGCACTTTCTTTCTATAAACTGCCCGGTAACCCGAAAAAGCCATATAGAAGCTGAATACAGCCACCAGTGTCAGAAACCAATTCTGCTTATATGGTGCCATGACGAGCGCAGAACCCGCTGCTCCGGTCATACTCCAAAAAAACACTTTACCCCACTGGCGATGAGCATTGCCTCCTTTTTTTACTGCCAGCGCGACCGGGGCAACAAAGAACCCGGTGAAGCCGGTTATCACATGGATAACCAGCATAATTTTCATGAGTGTTTCCATTGTTTCCGATGGTTTGATTCGGGCACAAGGATACACCCAGACTAAGTGAAAAGATTAAAATTTGGGCCAAAATGCAAGTTTAGGGACGATTGGCAAGGCTGGAGACCGTTTGTACACCCGACTGGGATGTTTGGCAACCGGATCAAGACCTCCGAAAGTACCGGTGCAATTCAGGACCTGCCTTTCTGGACACTGGTATGCCATCTTCCAGGTTTTCAAAATGTGCCCGATAACCCTGCGAGTTGCCCGTGATGCGTCGGACTGATCGGAGATTGACGAGATAAGAACGATGACACCGCACGATGGAAGAACCGCTTAACTGCTGTTCCAACATCCGAAGACTTCCCCGCAGCAACTGGCGCCGCAGCAGTTTCCCTTCCCGATAACAAACCGAGGAATAATTGTCTGCGGATTCGATGAACAACAGATCGTCCAGCTTCAGGCTCAGGCTCTCTTTCCCATTTTCCGCGGTTAACACGATTGTTTCACCAGTCGCAGGTACGGCTTGATCGTGCAGTTCCTGATCCAAGGACTTCGCTTCAGCTTCATGGAAGCGGAGATTCCGGGTATACCGGAGGAGCGTGAACATGGAAGCCACGACCGCTCCGACCGATAATGTGCTGATCTGAAAAAAGAGGAATCCTTCCGGTCCGACGTGTTTGCCAAGAACCTTTGCGGTGTAAAAGGTATTCCCAAGTCCGATGCCGGTGATCAGGATGGTATAGAACAGGATGTTCTTGCCAATGGTCCATCCGGATTCCTGAAACCAGGCCGGAATCAAGATGGGAACCACCACGACCAGTAGTCCTGCTACCAGGAAGGTAACAAGTCCGTAACCGGCTATGAACAGATCGAGCGACTCCACTTCCACCCGGTCGATACCAAAAGGCCGGAAGACCCAGAGGAATAGGAAAACGATGACGGCACTGATCGAGACGAATCGCAGTCGCTTCAGCGGGTTCTCTTCGCGCGGGTAGGGCTGGTTCAACAACCGGAACATCCAACGAAAATAGAAAGCGGAAGCAGCAATCGCTACTTCCGCCGCATGAAGTTAATTACACGCTGATCACCAACCGAGCACCCAGGCAAAAATCAAGGGAGCAACGATGGTCGCATCACTTTCCACGATGAACTTGGGAGTATCGATCCCCAGTTTACCCCAGGTGATCTTCTCGTTCGGGACAGCGCCTGAATAGGAACCAAAGCTGGTCGTTGAATCGCTGATCTGACAGAAGTAGCTCCACAGGGGCACGTCGTGCCATTCCAGATCCTGGTACATCATGGGCACCACGCAAATCGGAAAATCACCGGCAATTCCTCCTCCGATCTGGAAAAAGCCGACGCCTTTGCCCGAGGAGTTCTTGCGGTACCAGTCCGACAGCCATACCATGTACTCGATGCCGCTCTTCATGGTCGACGCCTTCAGCTCGTTCTTGATCACGTACGAAGCGAAGATATTGCCCATTGTCGAGTCTTCCCATCCGGGAACTACGATCGGGATATTCTTCTGAGCGGCGGCCAGCATCCAGGAATCACGCGGATCGATCTCATAGTATTGTTCAAGCGCGCCGGAGAGCAGCAGCTTATACATATACTCGTGCGGAAAATAACGCTCACCCTTGTCCTCGGCGCTCTTCCACACTTCGTGGATGTGCTTTTGTAAACGACGAAATGCTTCCTCTTCCGGAATGCAGGTATCGGTCACCCGGTTGAAATGGTTTTCGAGCAGGTCCCACTCATCCTGCGGCGTCAGGTCACGATAATTGGGTACACGCTTATAGGAATGATGGGCCACCAGGTTCATCAGGTCTTCTTCCAGGTTGGCCCCGGTACACGAGATGATGTCCACCTTGCCCTGTCGGATCATTTCAGCAAGTGATTTGCCTAGTTCTGCCGTCGACATGGCGCCGGCGAGTGTAACCATCATTTTACCGCCTTCGAGCAGGTGTTTTTCATACCCCTTGGCAGCATCCACCATGGCGGCGGCATTGAAATGGAGATAGTGTTTCTCCATGAACTGGGAGATCGGTCCGCGATTCATTTTTCTATTGGTAATTAGGATAGGGAACGAATGGAAAGGACAAGCATCAATCGATCTGCTTGAGCAACACCAGGTAGGTCGGGAAGTGATCGGAATACCCGCCCGCATACCGGTCGAAGTCATACGTTCGCTTCGGGTAGCCTTTCCAACGGCCGTCGGTCTGCATCATCCAGGGTTTTGAGAAAATATGCCATTCCCGGTAGAACCAACCGCTTTGATGCTGGTCGAGGAAACCGTACGAAATCATGATCTGATCAAACAGATTCCAACTGTCATTATAAGCCAGCGTGCCGATGCCTTCCTTATACGGTTTGACCCAGGGATTGAACATTCCGCCCGGTTGAACCTCTGATTTTTCGCCCTTTGAGCCGATCACTTTGGCTACACTCGGGCTCACCGGATCGTCGTTGAGGTCACCCATGACGACGATCTTTGCCTTGGGATCGATCGCTGTGATGGAATCCATCTTCTGCCTTACAATGCCAGCAGCCTTCGCCCTTCCCGGAGCACTGGCCTCTTCCCCGCCTCTGCGCGACGGCCAGTGATTCACAAAAATGTGCAGGGGTTCCCCATTGAAATTTCCCTTTACGTAAAGGATGTCTCGCGTATAACGGATGGAACCATCCGGATCATGCAGTTCGACAAAAAGCGGTTCGCTGTGTTCCGGGTTGAAATATTTCGGGTTGTACAACAATCCTACATCCACCCCGCGAAGGTCCGGTGAATCATAGTGAACGATCTTGAGGTTTCGTTCCTTAAGTTTGGGCTGACTGATCAGATCCTGCAGCACCCGGTCGTTCTCGATCTCGGCACATCCCAGGATTGCCCAGCCGTCGGGCGATTTGTCGGTACCGACCTGGGACAACACTTCCGAGAGTTTTCCGAGTTTATCCTGGTAAACTTCCGATGTGTAATGCTTGTTTCCTCCCGGAAGGAATTCTTCATCGCTCTTGTTCGGATCGTCGATCGTATCGTACAGGTTCTCGAGGTTGTAAAAGGCGATGATCGACACCTTATACTGATGCGATTGTGCGCATGCGATACTCGTCCAGGAAAGGAGGATCGCGCTGATGAGGAGTTTGTTGATTTTCATCTTTTAAGGGCCGGCAAACTTACAAAAACCAAACCGCGGTTCCGTTAAACTAAGCTGAAGATTAAAATTGGCCGGTTTAACCTTGAAAACGCCATTATTCTTGTAAATAATCAAGAATTAACCTAACCATTTGAACCCTCGCGGCTTAATTCGTTAGCTTTGCCGCCCCTCCGCCGGAGATTCCGGTAAAAGGCTATAATCAAACCCTATGAAACGAAGGATACTCCTTCTTCCCTTCCTGCTCCTGTTGCCGTTCCTATCCCTGGCACAGCAGGCGGTTCTGTCCGGAACCATCCGTGACGAAAGCAACCAACCCGTTACCGGAGCCAATGTTTCGCTGAAAGGAACAAACTTCCAAATGGTTACCGATTCACTCGGCGGATTCCGCTTCGAAAAGGTGCCATTCGGCGATTACCAATTGGAAATCAAACGCGTCGATTTCGCGCCGGTCAGCCAACCCGTCAAGGTGGATGCACCGGAATCCTTCTTCGGAACGATCCTCACCGGCGTTAACAACGAAGTGACGGTCAACAATGCCGACAACATCCCTACGGTGTCGCTGAACGACGAAGAGGTGAAAGAATCCTCCTCGACTTCCGTGGCCAGCGTCCTGAGCGCGGCTCGTGATCCGTTCGTCTCCGCGGCGACCTTCAACTTCAGTGCCGCCCGATTCCGGATTCGCGGCTACGACGACGAGAACTTCCTGACACTCATGAACGGCGTTCCCATGCAGGATCTCGCCACCGGTCGCACGATGTATAACACCTGGAGCGGTCTCAACGATGTGATGCGCAGCCGGGAAAACTCCATCGGACTTTCCGCCGCGCCTTTCACATTCGGCGGTGTAGGTGGAGCCTACCACATCGACAGCCGTGCCTCGAAGCAGCGCCGCCAGCTTTCGGTCGGTTACGCCGCGTCCAATCGCGCCTATGAGAACCGCTTCATGGTAACCTACGGTTCCGGCATCATGAACAAGGGTTGGGCCTACTCCCTCTCCTATTCCCGCCGCTGGGCAGAGGAAGGATTCGTTCCCGGAACGTTCTACGACGGACACGCCTACTATGCAGCGGTCGAGAAGATGATCGGCGACAAGCATTCGATCTCGCTTACCGGTTTCGGCTCCAGCGTCATCAATGGCCGGGGCGGTTCCGCCATTCGGGAGATGTACGATATCGCCGGCACCAACTATTACAACCCGAACTGGGGTTATCAGAATGGTGAAAAGCGCAACGCAGTCGTGGGCAACAACCACCAGCCGGTGATCATTCTCTCCCACGAGTGGAAGATCGACGACAAGGCGAACGTCCAGACTTCGATCGGCTACACCTTCGGCAAGACGCGGCTTTCGGGCATGGACTGGTTCAACGCCGCTGACCCGCGTCCCGATTACTACCGCCGCCTCCCCTCCTTCGATCCGAACTACGGCGAAGATCCCGCAGCCTATGCCGAGTACAAGGCCCAGATCGACGCGCTGCTTCGTAACAACGAGGAAGAACGTCAGATCAAATGGGACCAGTTGTACGCCGCCAACGCGATGGCAGACACCAACTTCAACGGTACCACGGGTAAATGGTCGAAGTACATCATCGGCGATCGCGTGACCGACAACAAACGCCTGTTCGCCAACATGATCTACAACCGTGTGATGAGTGACCACGTCACCCTCGACGCGGGCTTGCAGTACCTCACGCAGACTTCCGAGTATTACCGCGAAGTCAACGACCTGCTCGGAGGCGACTTTTACGTTGACCTCAACCAGTTCGCCGAATTGTCAAATCCGAACGATTCCGCCGCAGCACAAAACGACCTGGACAACCCGAACCGCATCCTGAAAGAAGGCGACAAGTACCAATACGACTACGTCGCGCACATCAACCGCGCCGGTGCCTGGTTCCAGTCGACCTTCAAGTACGACCGGATGGATTACTTCCTGGCGCTGAATCTTTCCTCCACCTCCTTCTTCCGTGAAGGAAAGGTCCGCAGCGGCATTTTTTCCGATAACTCACTTGGCGACTCGGAGAAACAGAATTTCTTCAACTATGGTTTCAAGGGCGGTGCCACTTACAAGTACAACGGCCGGAACTATTTCTTTGCCAACGCGGCCTACATGACCCGCGCGCCTTATTTCGACAACGTCTTCATCTCTCCCCGTACCCGCAACGAGATCGTGAAAGACCTGACCGACGAGAAGGTCTTCTCTACGGAAGCCGGTTACCTGCTGAAAGCACCGCGGATCAAGGGTAAAGCGGTTGCGTACTACACGCAATTCATGGACGCTACCGACTCCAAGATCTTCTACCACGAAGACTTCCGCAACTTCGTGACCTATACGTTGACCAACATCGATCGCCGTCACGTCGGCGTTGAGATCGCGGTGGAAGCGGCGCTGGGCAAAGGATTCAGCGCAAATGCGGTGGCCGCCGTCGGCCAGCACGTTTATTCCGATCGCCCGATCGGGACGGCTGCTCTGGATAATGCCGACTCCCTGCTCGTCGAGAATGAGACGCTGTATATGAAGAACCTCCGCGTATCGAACGGTGCCCAAAGCGCCTACAGCTTCGGTCTGACCTATCGTTCCCGCCGCTTCTGGTTCGTGAATGCCAACCTGAATTACTTCGACAATCTCTACATCGACGCCAACCCGGTTCGCCGGACCCTGGCAGCGCTCGACCTTGTCAACGAAGGCGATGCCCTGTGGAAGCAGATCCTCCAGCAGGAAAAAACCGAAGGCCAGTTCACCCTCGACCTTTCGGGCGGCTGGTCCTGGCGACTGAACAACAAGTTCAAGAATCTCAAGCGCCAGACCTTCCTGGTGTTGAACCTGGGCGTGAGCAACGTACTGAACAACCAGGATCTCGTCACCGGCGGGTTCGAGCAACTCCGCTACGACTTCGCCGACAAAAACGTCAACAAATTCCCCACCCGTTACACCTACGCGTTCGGAACGACCTTCTTCGCCAACATCGTCCTGCGCATCAACTAATAGAAAAAGAAAACACCAAGGATATGACCAGCTTCAAGCACCTCTTCCGTTTCTTCCTGATCGCACTCACGGCAGCTTCGCTGTCGGGTTGCGTGAAGAAAGACTACGACGAACCGGAAACCGCCAACGTGGACCCGGACCTGACCGTCGACCTCACCATCGCGCAATTGCGTTCCATGGCCGTCGGCACTGCTCCCATCGAGATCACCGGTGATTCCATCATCGCCGGTATCATCGTAGCCGACGACGAATCCGGCACGTTCTACAAACAAATGATCATCCAGGATTCGACGGCCGGTATCGCCATCAACCTCGATATCTCCAACTACAACTCCGACTACCCGATCGGGCGCCGTGTGTTTATCAAGTTGAAGGGTCTTTACATCGCCAACGACGGAGACGACAACTATTCGCTGGGTGTGAAAGACAACGCGGAGATCGGACGTATCCCGGCCGCGCTGGTCAGCCAGTATATCATCAAAGGCAAATGGGGACTTGAGGTTACTCCGGTGGCGGTGTCCCTCTCTACGCTCAATTCCAATGCGAGCGATTATACCCAGCGACTGATCCGCCTCTCTGGCGTAGAGTTCGCATCCGCCGACGCCGGTGTAGCCTGGGGCGGTGACCCGAACAGCACGTTCGACAACAACCGTACGGTTGAGGACTGCTCCTCGCCGACCAATACGGCGATCGTGTACACCAGCAGCTTCGCCAATTTCGCGAATGCGCTCACCCCGACCGGCAACGGCCCGATGACGGCCATCTTCACCATCTACAGCGGTGACCCGGAACTGATCCTGCGCACCACCGAAGACGTCTCCGGCATGACCGACACACGCTGCGACGGGACGTCGGGCACCTTGACCGTCATGAGCATTGACAGTGTTCGACTTGCCTACACGGGCACCACCACTACGGCGCCTTCCGGTAAGAAGATCCGGGGCATCGTTACCAGCGACTACACCAACAGCAACCTGGTAAGTCAGAACCTTACCATTCAGGACGCTACGGGCGCTATCGTTGTTCGTTTCGGTTCCAGTCACAGCTTTACGCTGGGCACCGAGATCGAGGTCAACATCTCGGGACAGGAATTGTCTGAGTTCAACGGTTGGTTGCAGGTGAACAACGTTCCGCTCGGCAACGCCACGGCGGTCGGCACCGGTACTGTGACCCCTCGCACCGCCACGATCGCGCAGGTCCTGGCCAATTACGATGCCTGGGAATCACAAGTAATCAAGATCACCGGAGTTACCATCAGTGGAACCGGCACCTACAGTGGATCGCAGACACTCAGCGACGGCTCCGGCACAATTACCATGTTTACGCGTACCGGCGCATCGTTCTCGTCTCAGTCGTATCCGACCGGAACGGTTTCGGTTACCGGAATCCTATCCGAGTACTCACCCAGCACGTTCACACCACAGATCATCATCCGCAATACCAGCGACGTACAGTAAGCCACTTCGCTGAATGAGAAAAGCCATACGCAAGCCGCGTATGGCTTTTTTTATTCTCATCGATCAGGAATTCAGAAAGGGGAGCACGGCTTCCAGAAAGCCTTTGGGATTCTCGGCATGGACCCAATGACCGGCGGCTGGAACGGTGACCACGCTCGCCGTGGAGAAATGTCGGCTGATCTCCACTTCATCGCCCGCTGTGATATAACCGGACCGCTCGCCCCGCACAAATAAGGTCGGGGTTTCGATCACCCGGTCGTTGGGCATGGCATCGCCAACCGAGTCGATCGAGCGGGAAAGAGTATCCAAATCGAATCGCCAGGCGAGCCGGTCGTCGCTGACCCAGTAGAGATTCTTGAGCAGGAACTGCACCGTAGCTTCTTCGTGCAATGCGTTTCGCAGCATGTCTTCAACTTCCTTGCGCTTTCGCACCTGGTCAAAATCCACCGCGTGCAAGGCTGCCAACACCGCCTGGTGGTGAGGAGGATAGTAACGCGGAGCGATATCGACCACTATGAGTTTGATCGCAATCCCCGCATGATCCAATGCAAATCGGATGACCGTCTTGCCGCCCATGGAATGTCCGAGCAGGATCGGTTGGCTGATTCGTTGGTCTTGCAGCAACTCGAAAAGGTCTTCTGACATCAACGGATAACTGAAATCCGGACTGTGCGGACTGCGGCCATGATTGCGCTGGTCGACCAGGTAACAGGCAAAACCATGGGTAGCCAATTGACGCGCGATGGTCGCCCAGTTATCCCCCAGGCCGAACAAGCCATGCAGAATGATCAGCGGCCGGCCTTCGCCGATCCTATTGAAGAAAAGCTTCATGCAGGGTCCACGTTGCCGCGCAAGGCACGCAAATAAAGTTGAACTGTATTCTCCAATCCAAAATAGAGCGCGTCGCTGATCAGCGCATGCCCGATGGAAACCTCTTCCAGTCCGTGAATGCCTTCTGTGAAATATCGCAGGTTTTCCAGACTGAGATCATGTCCGGCGTTGATGCCGAGGCCTACCTCCCGGGCTTTCGCAGCCGCCGCCGCGTAGGGAGCGATCGCCGCCGCACGATCGTGTGAGAAGTTGGAAGCATAAGCCTCCGTGTATAACTCGATGCGTTCCGTGCCAACGGCAGCGGCCGCTTCGATCATTGCCGGATCCGGCGCGATGAAGATTGAAGTGCGTATGCCGTAACTTTTGATCTCGGCGATCAACTCTTTCAATTGAGCAGCATGGCGAACCGTGTCCCAACCGGCGTTCGAAGTCAGGACATCGGGCGGGTCGGGTACCAGCGTAGCCTGCTCGGGATGGACCTCACGGATCAACTTGAGGAAGTCGGCGGATGGATATCCCTCGATGTTGAACTCGGTGGTAACCACTTCACGCAACGCATATACGTCGGATCGACGAATGTGTCGCTCGTCGGGTCGAGGATGAACAGTAATGCCGTCTGCGCCGAAACGCTGGATGTCGATCGCGGCCTTCACCACGTCGGGAATGTTTCCGCCCCGCGCGTTCCGCAGGGTGGCGATCTTGTTGATGTTGACGCTGAGCCGGGTCATCCGTTTGTAAAGAAGACCAAATTTCCCGGTTCTGTTACAACAATGCAAACGACTGCGTGTTTTACTGATGAAAGGGGCAGAATGTCATAAAACTCGCATCGGGCGCGCCGTTCCCGGCATCGGCACGAAAAATGCGTATACTTGTCGCCCGAAAACCTTCCGGGTACTTACAACGTAAACCCAACATGATCGCGCGCGAACTCGTCAACGACTCGATCCCTCCACTCAAGCTCAGCGATACCGGACTGAAGGCGCTGAACTGGATGGAGGAGTTCCGTGTCGAACATCTGGCGATCGTCGATGGCGTCAGTTATATCGGGCTGATCTCTGAGGAAGACATTTTGAAACTGAGCGCGCTGGACCAGCCGTTGGCCAACTCCAAACTCTCGCTCATCCGCCCTTACGTACGTTACAACCAGCCGGTCTTCGAAGTAGTGCGGCTGATGTCGAAAGACAAGCTCACGCTCGTCCCGGTGCTTGATGCATCCGATCATTATCTCGGCCTCATCACCCTGGGCGATGTCCTGAAACACTACTCGGACAGCGGCATCTTCGAAGACGCCAACGGCGTGATCGTTCTCGAGATGAGTCCGAAGGATTATCTCCTTTCGGCCATTGCCCATCTGGTGGAATCGGAGAACGCGCGGATCCTCTCCGCCTACGTCACGCCCAATCCGGAACACGAGACGATCGACGTGACGATCAAGATCAACCAGCCCGAGCTCACCCGGATCCTTTCTTCCTTTACCCGTCACGGATACCTCGTCAAGGAGCATTACCATCAGAGCGAATTCATGGACGATTTGAAATCACGCTATGATTCGCTCATGAATTACCTGGGCATTTAACTTTACGGAATGCAGCCCCGGCGCATCCGCAGGCCGTTACTCAGCACGGTTTTACTGATCATTTCCCTGATCGCGAATTTCTCGGCCTTTGCCGATGAGCCCGGACTCGTGGTGCTGGATGTCACGCTGATCGGGAACCGGCACACACGCGACCACATCCTCCTGCGGGAACTCACCTTTGCCAAAGGCGATACGCTCCCGACCGGCGAACTGGAGAAGATCTTCAAGCGTTCGGAGGACAATCTATTCAACACCTCGCTCTTCAACTCCACCAAGATCACCTGGCTGCGCGATGGCGACGGCATCCGGGTCTTTGTCATCGTCACCGAACGCTGGTACATTTTTCCTGTCCCCATCATCGAAGTGGCGGAACGCAACCTCAACACCTGGTGGAAAACCAAGGATTACTCCCGGCTTATCTATGGCGGATCCCTGGCCTGGAACAATTTCCGGGGACGGAGGGAGACCTTCTCCACCACCCTGCGCCTGGGCTATACACAACGCATGAATTTCTATTACAGCGTTCCTTTCCTCGACAAGGCCCGGCAGTGGGGGGCCTCGGTGAGCGCTGCGTTTTCAAGAAACCGACAGAACGTTTACAATACCGTCGATAACAAGCAGCTTAATTTTCGCTGGGACGACGTCTATTCCAAAAACGAATACAGTTTTTCGGGAGCCGTCTCTTACCGACCCGATCTGTATGAATCACATTTTGTGGAAGCCGGATTTCGTCACATCGAAATAGACGATACGCTGCTGAAACTCAATCCCGATTACCTGATCAACGGGCAGCATACGCAACGCGCCATTTCGCTTCGTTACCTTTTTCGGGTGGAGCACCGCGACCTGGTGGTATATCCCCTCAAAGGGACCTATTTCGATATCGAGCTCGGTAAGAACGGGTTTCCGGTACTCGGCGACGACATTAACATCGTTTACCTGGCATCACGTTTCAAATGGTATGTGCCACTCAGCCGACGGTGGTATTGGGGAAGCAGTTTATCCACGAAACTTTCGGGGACCGACGGCCAGCCGTTTATCAATACCCGCGGATTGGGCTACGGACGCGAGGCGATACGGGGTTATGAGTACTATGTCATCGACGGGCAACGGTACTTCCTCACCCGGAACAACATCAAGTTTGAACTGATGTCGAAGAAAGTGGTCCAGGCAGGATTTATTCCGCTCAACAAGTTCAATACGATCCCCTTTTCCTTCTACCTCAATCTCTTTTTTGATGCCGGATATGTGCGGGATGCATTGTACTTCAATGGGAATCCCCTGACCAATAGCTGGCAATACGGCTATGGGGCCGGTCTGGACCTGTTCACCTACTACGACCTGGTCTTTCGCCTGGAGTATTCGTTCAATAAATTGGGGGAATCCGGAATTTTTCTTCATTTTACTGCTCCGATTTAGAAGGAAGAGATCGGAGCCCTGCCAACACTATGCACATCGCTTTATACGGTCGTCCGGTCAACCTGAACCAGGTGGAATTGGCCGAAGCCGTTTTCAACCTGCTCCGGCAGGCCGGGTGTACGGTCAGTATGCACGCACCGTACTATAAGTTCCTGCATCAGCATCTGCCCACCATCGGCGACCTGCCCCTGTTCGAAAGTCACGGCGATCTTCGAAAAGGCGTCGACTTCCTGTTCAGTATCGGCGGTGACGGCACCTTGCTCGACACGGTATGCCTGGTCAAGGACGCGAACATTCCGATCGTCGGTATCAATGCCGGTCGGCTCGGATTCCTTTCGAGCGTTTCGCGCGAAACCCTCCCGTTAGCGATCGAAAGCATCCTGAAAGGTCATTATACCCTCGACGCCCGTACACTGCTCAGACTGGAATCGAACAAGCCCATCTTTGCGGGTGAAAACATCGGACTGAACGAATTCACCCTCCACAAGAAGGAAACTTCGTCCATGATCACGATCCATACGTACCTCAACGGGGAGTACCTCAACTCCTATTGGGCCGACGGAATCATGATTTCCACGCCAACAGGATCCACCGGTTATTCCCTCAGTTGCGGCGGACCGATCATCGTTCCCCAATCCGAAAGTTTCGTCATCACGCCGATCGCTCCACACAACCTGAATGTTCGACCGATCGTCGTTTCCGATAAAAACGTCATTTCCCTGGAAGTGGAAGGCCGGTCGCAACATTTCATGGCTACCCTGGATTCCCGTTCGGTGACAATCGACAATAGTTACCAATTAGCCGTACGAAAAGAGTCGTATGCCATTCAGCTGGTGCGGCTAAACAATGAAAACTTCCTCAATACCCTCCGGAAAAAACTCAGTTGGGGACTGGATACACGTAATTGACAAAATTTAAGCCCGGATGGAACATATCGGGTCATTATAAGCGTATACTGCCTCATATTGTTAATTCCTTATATTTGCCCGGCTCGCTGATCCGTATGAAAAAAGCCCTATTGCTTTTCCTGCTTTCGGTCACGCTCCTGCCGCTTGCGTCTGAGGCGCAACGGTGGAAGCGTCAGCGCTACGAATTCAGCTTCGGGGCAGGGGCCAGCAACTTTTTAGGTGAATTGGGCGGCGCCAATCAGATCGGCACCAACTACTTCAAAGACCTCGAATGGTCTCAGACCCGTTTCGCCGTCGCGATCGGCCTTCGTTACAAGCTATCCAATTATTTCGCACTCAAGAGCCACCTGACCTACGGTCGCGTTGCCGGGGATGACAAACTGACCACGGAATACTTCCGGAACTACCGGAACCTGAATTTCTTCTCGGACATCTATGAGTTCAATGTCAATTTCGAAGGCGCTTTCCAGCAGGAACAGGTAGGTCACCGCTACCGCCTCCGCAAGGTTCGCGGTCTCAAAGGCTATGAACTTTACACCTACGGCTTCGTCGGCGTCGGCGTCTTCTACTTTGATCCGCGTACCGATTACCTCGGTTCAGTCGTGCGCCTCCAGCCTCTGGGAACCGAAGGACAGGGCCTGATCGCTTCCCGTACCAAGTATTCGCTCATCGGAATCTGCATTCCGGTGGGTATCGGATTCAAATACACGATTGACCGCTACTGGGGCGTCGGCCTTGAAATAGGACTGCGGAAGACCTTCACCGACTACATTGACGACGTCAGTACAACCTACTTCGACTTTGCCAATTACCCGGATGCGAACGATCTGGCAGCCGTACTGGCTGACCGTTCCAATAAAAGCGACCCGAAAGTCACCACAGCGGGCCAGCAACGCGGAGATCCCCGCGATAAGGATTCTTACATGTTCGGGATCTTCAGCCTGAACTATAAGCTCCGCACCGGCAGGAATAACCTGCCCCGGTTCTGATCTTCAATTTCTCCCCGAATTTTCCGTTAACGGAGGCCTTGGGCATGCTTCAGAAAAAAAGCATACTGATTATCGTTGTTTCCGTCCTGTTGTCAGGGTCACCAGCCCGTGCGCAATATGACGAGATGGGAATCGTCATTGGCGGATCGAACTACAAGGGTGAGCTTTCCAACCACCTCTTCAATACCGACTTCCTGCATTTCGCTGCCGGGGGCTTTTTCCGTCACAATTGGGATCGTCACTGGGCCTGGAAACTGGCCATCAACTACGGTAAAGTATCCGGCGATGACGCGAAGTCGAACGACGGATTTCAACTCGACCGTAACCTGTCTTTCCATTCTACGATTCTGGAGGTTAGTCCTCAGATCGAGTTCAATTTTTTTCCTTACGAAACCGGCAGCTATCAGTATCCGGTAACGCCCTATGTATTCACGGGCTTTTCCGTTTTCAAGTTCAACCCGAAAGCGGACTTTGGCGACGAGACCGTTGAACTGCAGCCGCTCGGCACCGAAGGACAAGGCTTCGACGGAAAGAAAAAATATCGTCGCTTCAGTTTCGCCCTCCCGATCGGCGGAGGTATCAAGATCTCTGCAGGGAAGATCGGCATCGGAATAGAAGTCGGTGCCCGAAAGACCTTCACCGATTACCTCGACGATGTCAGTACCGTTTATCCCGATCCGGTAGCGCTGCGCAGTAATAACGGCAACCTCGCGGTCGCACTTTCCGACCGTTCATTCTCTTCCCGCGATACCTTGATGGTCCTGACCGGTATCAAAGGGAAGCAACGGGGAAATTCTTTCGACAAAGACTGGTACCTGTTCGGCGGCATTACCCTTTATTTTCGCGTCGGTAGCATTCTGCGCGATATCTGCGAACCGTTCAAACGGCGTCGGTATTTCTGATCCGAAAGTTTAATAGTTTTTAGCTTTTTTATATTGTCATTTGCGTGAAGTTGGCGCATTTTGAATGTTCATTTACACAAATTCAACCAAGTTCCTTCATTCCCTTTTAGTAAATTGCGCCTCCTTTTCACGGAGGAATGAGCCTAAAAGACAAAATAATTCCGGAAAAATTGCCGTTGCATGTGGCTGTCATCATGGACGGCAATGGACGTTGGGCGCAACGGCAGGGCCAGCTGCGAGTATTCGGCCATCAGCATGGGGTAAAAGCCGTGCGGGACACGACCGAAGCCGCTGCTGAACTGGGCATCAAATTCCTCACCTTATACGCCTTCTCCACGGAAAACTGGAACCGCCCCAAGGAAGAAGTCGACGCCTTGATGGAATTGCTCATCCACACGATCCACCAGGAAAAGGAAACCCTGAACAAGAACAAGATTCGTTTGCAAGCGATCGGTGATATGGACGCGCTCCCGCCGAAATGCCGGGAGGAATTGAACGCCGCCATACGCGACACCGCCACGAATGATCGCATGACGCTGATCCTCGCCCTGAGTTATTCCTCCAAGTGGGAATTGAGCCGCGCCATGCGTTTGATAGCCGAAGATGTGAAAGCAGGTCGTCTGGATCCCGCATCCATCAGCGAAGAACACATCGCCGATCGGTTGTGCACCCGGGATTTCCCGGACCCGGAACTTCTGATCCGAACCAGCGGAGAACATCGGATCAGCAACTTCCTTTTGTGGCAGATCGCCTATGCCGAATTCTACTTTACCGATAAACTCTGGCCGGAATTTGGCAAAGAAGACTTCTATGCCGCTATTGCCGACTACCAATCCCGCGAACGACGATTCGGTCTCGTCAGCGAGCAACTCAAATAACCTGTGATCAAGCGACTGCTTTTCTTTTTCGCCGTATTGCTTAGCACCCCGGCGCTGGCACAAATCCAGATAGGCGGCGATTCCCTTTCCGTCGACTATGGCCGGCCCAAAGACTTCGAAATCGGAGGCGTTACGGTAAGCGGAACCCAGTTCCTGGACCCTGGCGTACTGATCAACATCTCGGGCCTGACCATCGGAGATACCATCGCCGTGCCCGGTGACGATATTTCAAATGCTATCCACAACCTCTGGAAGCAGGGCCTCTTCTCCGATATTAAAGTAATCGCTACCCGCATCCAGGGAAGCACCATTTTCCTGGAACTCCGCCTCACGGAACGCCCGCGCCTGTCGAAGTTCACCTTCAAGGGTGTCAGCAAGTCGGAAGCCGACAAGATCCGGGAAAGCATCAAGCTGGAGCGCGACAAGGTCATCACCGAAAACGTACTCAACAATACCCGCAACTCCGTGCGAGCGTTCTTCATTGAGAAAGGATATCTCGATACGAAGGTCGACATCCGTGAGATCCGCGACAGCAGTTATGCCAACCGCGAGATCCTGGAGATCATCGTGGACAAGCAGGAGCGCATCAAAGTCGGACGCATCAACTTCATCGGCAACAATTCGCTGCCGGCTTCGAAACTGCGTCGGGCCATGAAGGATACCAAAGAGAAGCGCTGGTACAAAGTCTTCACCTCTTCGAAATACCTCGAAGACAAATACGCCGACGACAAGGTGAAAGTCGTTGCCAAATACAACGAAATCGGTTACCGGGATGCCAAGGTCGTCCGGGATTCCACCTACCGCATCGACAAGAAGCGGATGGGCATCACCATCTGGGTCGACGAAGGCAACAAGTATTTCTTCCGGAACATCAACTGGGTCGGGAACACCAAGCACACCTCCCAGGAACTCTCGAACATTCTCGGCATCAAACGTGGCGATGTCTACGACCAATCAGTCCTCGACGAGCGACTGTACATGAACCAGAACGGCCGGGACGTCAGTTCGCTCTATATGGACGACGGATACCTGTTCTTCCAGGTGACACCGGTCGAAGTAGCGGTGGAAAGCGACTCCATCGACCTGGAGATGCGCGTTTACGAAGGCCGTCAGGCCCGCATCAACCGCGTAACGGTGAGCGGTAATTCAAAGACCAACGACCGTGTGATCCTGCGGGAGATCCGCACCAAACCGGGCCAGTTGTTCAGCCGCTCCGATATCATCCGCACCCAGCGGGAACTTGCGCAGCTCGGTTATTTCGACCAGGAAAAGCTGGGAGTAAACCCGAAGCCCAACCCAACCGATGGCACGGTCGATATCGACTATACGGTGGAAGAACGGCCGTCCGACCAGCTCGAACTTTCCGGCGGTTACGGCGCGAACCAACTGGTCGGTACACTCGGTATTTCGTTTAACAACTTCTCGGCCCGGAACTTTTTCAAGAAAGGCGCCTGGCACCCGCTTCCATCGGGCGACGGTCAGCGACTGAGCCTGCGTGCGCAGACCAACGGTAAGTTCTTCCAGAGCTACAACGCTTCCTTTACCGAACCCTGGCTGGGTGGCAAGAAGCCGAACAGTTTCTCGGTAACAGCCTTCCACTCCATTCAGTCGAACGGCAGGACGAAAGAGGATCCACTGCGCTCCTCGATCAAGATCACCGGTCTGTCGGTCGGACTGGGCAAACGACTGCGCAAACCCGACGATTACTTCACGATCTACAACGAAGTCAATTACCAGTACTACGAACTGCAGAACTACGGATCGACCTTCCTTTTCAGCGACGGTACGGCCAACAACCTGAACTTCCGCGAAACGATCTCCCGCAATTCGGTCGACGCGCCGATCTATCCGCGCAGCGGCTCCAACATTTCGCTCTCGCTGCAATTCACGCCTCCTTACTCGCTGTTGAATAACGTCAACTATAAGACGGCGACCGACCAGGAGAAGTACAAATTCATCGAGTACCACAAGTGGAAGTTCACGTCTCAGTGGTACACCCGCCTTGCCGGCAACCTGGTGTTGCATGCCCGCATCCAGTACGGCTTCCTGGGTCTCTACAATCGCAATCTCGGCGCTTCCCCGTTTGAACGCTTCTTCCTCGGCGGCGACGGACTTTCCGGCTTCGCGCTCGACGGACGCGAGATCATCGCGCTGCGTGGCTACCAGAACAACTCGCTTACCCCGATCGACGCCGGTACCGGTCGCCAAGTGGGTGGCACAATCTTTGACAAATACACGCTCGAAATGCGTTATCCGCTCTCGCTGAATCCTTCCGCCACCATTTTCGCGCTGGCGTTCGCCGAGGGCGGTAATTCCTGGCTTCGTTTCCGCGAATTCAATCCGTTCGAAGCACGCAGGTCACTCGGTGCCGGTATCCGCATCTTCCTGCCGGTCTTCGGCCTGCTTGGTCTCGACTGGGGCTACGGATTCGACAAACTCCCGGATGCTCCTGACGCCAACGGCCCGCAATTCCACTTCTCCCTCGGACAACAGTTCTGATTACATTCCTACATTTGCAACCCTTCAAAACAGAAAGGAGCGAACCCATGGTCGCAGTACAAATGAAAAACCTCCTCCGTTCCATTTTCATCGCCGCAGGATTCCTGTTCGTAACGACAGCAGCCTCTGCACAGAAATGGGCCTATGTCAACACGCAGTATATCCTGGAGAACATCCCGGAATACAAGCAGGCGCAGCAACAGCTCGACAACCTGAGCGTTCAATGGCAGAAAGAGATCGAAGACAAGTACGCGATCATCGACAAGCTTTACAAAGCCTACCAGGCTGAGCAGGTATTGCTGACGGAAGAGATGAAAAAGCGCCGCCAGGACGAGATCATGCAAAAGGAGAAAGATGTAAAAGACCTCCAGAAGCAGCGTTTCGGTTTCGAAGGCGATCTCTTCAAGAAGAAGCAGGAACTCGTGAAACCCATCCAGGATAAGATCTACAACGCCATCAAGAAACTGGCAACGGACCAGAGCATCATGGCGATCTTCGACAAATCGGGCGACCTGACCATCCTCTACGCCAACGCCAAATACGACAAGAGCGACGATGTCCTGCTCGCGCTCGGTTATAAGCCCGCCAAGAAAGACGCGGCCGGCAGCGGTAAATCGGGCAGCGGCGCTCCTTCTTCCGGCGGCGACAAGGCGCCGGCCATGGAACAAGAACCCAAGAAATAATCCATTCTAAACCACACCTGAACAATGAAACGTATTCTCTTCCTGGCCTTCGTGCTGACTGCCTTCGTGCTGAATGTCCACGCCCAGGGTCCTAAACTCGGCCACATCAATTCCGCCGAACTCATCCAGATGATGCCGCAGACCAAGCAGGCAGACAGTACCCTGCGTCGTTTCGCAGAATCACTCGACGGCCAGATGAAAACCATGACCGCCGAGTACCAGGGCAAGCTCCAGACGTACCAGTCGAAAGTGGACTCCATGCCGGAAGCCATCCGCACCACGAAGCAACAGGAACTCCAGGATCTCGGAACCCGCATTCAGGATTTCCAGCAAAGCGCGCAGGAATCCATCCAGAAGAAGAAAGAAGAGCTCTACAGCCCGATCCTGCAGAAAGCTGAAGATGCCATCAAGGAAGTCGCTAAAGAGAAAGCCTACAGCTACATTTTCGACACCAGCGTAGGCGCTGTCCTCTACTCCACCGATAGCGACGACATCTTACCGCTGGTGAAAGCCAGACTGGGTATCAAGTAGTCCGCAGCCTTCAAACAAAAAAGCCATCCGCCTGAAACGGATGGCTTTTTTATTTCACTTCAGCGATGTCTCCAACAACACCGGGCAGTGATCGCTGTGCACAGCCTGCTGCAGGTGGACGCAGCGCTTCAGACTGGAGGCCAGCGGATCGGTAACGAACTGGTAGTCGAGCCGCCAGCCTTTGTTCTTTGACCGCGAGCCCGCACGAAAACTCCACCAGGTATATTCATCCTTACTATCTGAAAAATGCCGGAAGGAATCGATCCAACCTTTCCCGGTGAACCGGTCCATCCAGGCCCGTTCCTCGGGCAGGAAACCGGAAGAATGGGCGTTGCGGACCGGGTCGTGGATGTCAATGGCCTTATGGCAGATATTGAAATCGCCACAAACGATCAGGTTCGGACGCTTCTTCCGCAGCTTAACCAGAAATCCGTCAAAGCGCTCCAGCCAGTCCATCTTGAACGACTGCCGCTCCTCGCCGGTTGTACCTGATGGCACATAGACGCTGAGTACGGACCAGTCGCCAAAATCGGCCCGGATAACGCGACCTTCCATATCAGAGGGATCATCCATACCGTACACGACGCGATCCGGCTCCTTACGGCTCAGGATCGCTACTCCGGAATAGCCTTTCTTCTCCGCCGGAAACCAATAGGCCCCATAGCCGATACGTTCCAGTGTACCGGACGGAAGCTGGTCCGGCATCATTTTGATCTCCTGTAAACACACGATATCCGGCGCTACGGTTCCGATCCACTGGTCCCAACCCTTGCTGAGCGCGGAGCGCAAACCGTTTACGTTATATGTCAAGATACTGGCCATGGCACAAACATACGGGCTGCGCACGAACCGATGAACAAAGCCTTCCTTACCTGTCGAATTTTCCGGGATGATACTTGAAAAACAAGGCTTCCGGTGTCCGCAGGCTCCCCCGGCAACCTGTACCTTTAAACGTTCATGCGGCTGCAACGACTCCTGGTTCTTTTTCTCCTGACCGCAGGGCTGTTCCCGTTCCGGGGATGGGCCCAGCTGAGTTCATTGCGGGAGATGAGCATACCCGTCAGAGCGGACTCTGTCCAACTCGATACGCTCAGCATAGCACCCGGAACCTTTCAGCTCAGAACCGGATCAGGTGAAGCTGTCGATAGTTCAGCCTACCGCTTAGACTGGGTGCAGGGCCGTTTGTACTGGCTCCGCAATGCTCCGGCTTATAAGGCCTTAACCATCGACAGCGTCCGGGCGCGGTTCCGGGTATTCTCTTTTCTCTTCAACAATACGGTCCGGCACAAAGATCCGCAGCGTATCGCCAGAGGAACCGGAGGCGCGGTAAACCCGTTCGTTTACGAACCCGGCGCGCAGGAACCGATGTTCTTCCGGTCACAGGGACTGCAACGCAGCGGTACGATCTCACGCGGCATCACGTTCGGTAACAATCAGGACGTATTCGTGAACTCCAGTCTCAACCTGCAACTTGGCGGTAAGCTGAACGACAATGTCGAGATCGTTGCGGCCATTACGGACGAGAACATTCCCATCCAGCCCGAGGGAAATACCCAGCAGTTGCAGGAATTCGACCGGGTGTTCATCCAGTTGAACGACGAGCGCAACCGACTGATCGCGGGCGATTTCGAACTACGAAGACCCGACAGTTATTTCCTGAACTTCTTCAAACGCAGTCAGGGTGGTTACTTCACCACCAATCAGCCCGTCGGGAAAGGTACCGACGGCAAACCGAACATCCTCCGCGCCGGCCTGAGCGCGGCCGTGGCCAAAGGCCGGTTCGCCCGGAACACCTTCACGGCACAGGAAGGAAACCAGGGCCCCTACCGTCTGGTCGGTAACAACGGAGAGACTTTCATCATTATCCTCGCCGGGACGGAAAAAGTGTACATCGACGGCGCGCTCATGCAGCGTGGAGCACAAAACGACTATGTGATCGATTACAATACCGCAGAACTGGCCTTCACCCCACGCCGACTGATCACCAATCAGTCGCGCATTGTGATCGAGTTCGAATATTCGGACCGCAACTACGTGCGTTCGCTCTACTTCCTGAACACCGAATACGAAACGCGCAAGACCAAGGTCAAGCTCAACTTCTACTCGGAACAAGACAGCAAGAACCAGCCCTTGCTGCAGGACCTTGACAGCGCACAGCAGGCGACCATGGCTGCCGCCGGTGACAACATCCAATTGGCGTTTACACCAACTGCCGACAGCGTCGCGTTCGACGGCACCCGGGTACTGTATGCCAAACGGGATACGATCGTCGGGGCGGAGCAATTCAGTATCTATGTCTATTCCACCAACCCCGACAGCGCCTACTGGGCCGTGACCTTTACGGAAACCGGCCCGAGGCAGGGAGATTATATCCTCGATGTCACGTCCGCCAATGGCCGCGTATTCCGATGGGTAGCACCGGTCAACGGCATCCCGCAGGGTAATTACATTCCCGAACGTTTGTTGGTCACGCCCAAACGTCTGCAAATCCTCACCATCGGTAACGACTGGCAACTGGATGCCCGCAACAGGATCACGCTGGAAGGCGCTTTTTCCCGTAATGATATCAACCTGTTCTCCCGGCTCGACAAAGCGAACGACGACGGTTATGCAACCAGAATCACCTTCAACAACCAGACACCGCTTTCCGCCGATACAGCCCGCGGCTGGCGACTGGACAACATGGTCAGCTACGAATACGTGGCACGCGACTTCAAGCCGCTCGATCGGTTCCGTCCGGTGGAATTTACACGTGACTGGAATACCGCTTCCGTCACGCAGCCGCAGGACGAGCACCTCGCCGGTTTGCAATCGACACTCGTCCGACCCGAATTCGGCAGCGTGGGCCTGCAGGTAAAGACGTTTCAACGGGGTAGTCAGTACAACGGCCTCCTGAACGGCATGAGCACCCGGATCAACTGGAAGAAGATCGTGATCAACAGCGACGGCAGTCTGCTTTCCACCTCGGGCAGTGGACTGAACACGCGCTACCTCCGCCATATCGTCGATGTTTCCCGTGCATTCGGGCCGATCATACTCGGCTTGCGGGAGTACGGAGAATACAACCGGTTCCGCAGCGACGCCGCCGATACGCTGTTGGCCTCCAGTTTCGGCTGGCAGGAGTGGCAGGGATCGCTTGGTTACGCCGATACCAGCCGCGGAAGAATTCAACTCAGCTATAAAAAACGCTACGACTTCGGTCCATTCGGCGATCTGCTGCGACAACTGACGGAAGCGGATGAAGCCAGTCTGCAGACGGAGTTCAGTCGTAATCCCAAACACACGCTGCGGACCACGACGACCTACCGAGAGTTGCGCATCTCCGATACGACGCGCACGACGCAGGAACCCGCCAAGACACTGCTGAATCGCATCGACCATAGCCTGACACTCTTCAAGAACATCCTCATCGCCACCACCTATTTCGAGATCGGTACAGGTCAGGAACGCCGGCAGGAGTTCTACTACCTTGAAGTACCGGCCGGGCAAGGCACGTATGCCTGGCTGGGCGACCTGAACGGAAACGGCGTAAAAGACCTGGATGAATTCGCCATCTCCAATTTTCCGGATCAGGCGAAGTATGTGCGCGTTTCCGTCAACACCAACGATTACATCACTGTTCGCAGCAACCAGTTTTCAGAGGTACTGAACATCAATCCCGCCGCGGCGCGAACCAACTATTCCGGTAAGCCGAGATTCATCGAACATTTTTCCAATCAGTTCCTCCTGCGTCTCGACAAGAGAACCCGGGGTGAAGAGTTGTTGTCTTCTTTGAATCCATTCTCCCGGCGCCTCGACGACAGCCTCCTGGTGACAATGAACTCCAGCTACCGGAACATGTTTTTCATCAACCGGAACGATCCGGTGTGGGGCATGGACTACACCTGGCAGCAGAATCGTAACAAGTCGTTCCTTTCGAACGGTTTCGAATCGCGCACACTCACGACTCAATCCATCAACGGGCGCTGGAACATGAGTCAGCACTTCCAGCTTTCAGGAACTGCCGAACAGGAACTGCGGGAAAACAACTCGGAATACTTCAAGACCCGCAACTGGCGGATCTTGTCAAACGCCCTGGAGCCGCGCATCAGCTATCAACGCGGGGTAGATTTTCGTACTACCCTCTCCTATCGGTATACCGAAAAGCGCAATTTGTACGGGGACACCGGCGAAAAAGCCGTCCTGCACAAGTTGGGAATCGACAGCCGGCTCAACTCCGTCAATGCCGGTACTTTTAACGCGCGTTTCAACGTCATCCGCATTGACTACAATGCTCCCGACAACAGTCAATTGGCCTACGAATTATTGGAAGGCTTGAAAGACGGCGACAACTATACCTGGGGTCTTTCCCTGCTGCGTTCTCTTGGAAAATCGATGCAGCTTACGCTGAATTACGACGGGCGGAAGTCGACCGGAAGTCCGGTCGTACATACCGGCGGTGTTCAGTTCCGGGCATTCTTCTGAGCGTGACAAAAAAAAGCCCGCCAAACGGCAGGCTTTGGTTATTATTCGCTTCAGGCTTACTTGAGATCGATCCCTGATTTCCCGACCACCAGTCCTGCGTGGTAGATCTCGACCGTGTACTTTCCTTTGGGGAATTCCGACCCTTTTGCCCAGCTTACTTCCACCGGCGTGTCGGAGTTGGTGTATTCCACCGTTTGCTTCAGGGTAAAGTTCAGATCGTTGCCGTTGGCCTTAAAGGTCTCGGTAGAAGCCGACATGACCGCGCCATCGGGACCAATGACCCGGATGTAGAGATCGACCGGACCGCGATCGATGACCTTGTTTTCCGCCAGCGTGAATTTGGTTCGGATCTTCTGCACCTGCTTAGCCTTGTTGGTGAGCACTTCCTTTCCCGTACTGCGGAACCGGACGCCTTCGGTGGTAACATTCAGGGCCTTCAGGACCGAGCCGGCAGCTACTTTAGTGGACAACCGGTTGTTCTCGCTACTAAGATTCTCGGAACGGGAACGCTCTTCAAGCAAGTTGGAGTTCAGGTTCATGTTCTCCGCCTGCAGCTGGGCATTCACCTTGTTCAGCGAGTCGATCTGAACCGTGTAAACCTGGTTCATCTCCTTCAACTTTGCCAACTCCGCCTTGGCCCGCGCGATCTGGGCCGGACCACCCAACGCGATCAGGCGCTGGATCTCGGCCATTTTGGATTTGATCTCCTCATCGCGCTCCGCGAGCTGCGACTGAAGGCCGGCATTGTCCTGTTTGATCTTCTCGTACTCCGCCCGAACCTGGTTCAACTGGTTCTGCAACGCGTCCTTCTCGGCCGTGGTGCTGAGGATGGTCTGGTTGGCGGCATCGAGGCTGTTCTTTTTCTCGAAGAACTGCCACAACAAGAGACCGTTGGTGCCCAAGAGAATGGTGATCACAATGATCACGATCCCCTTCTTGGGGCCTTGTTCCTGGTAATCGGTCTTGTTGGCGTCTTGTGAATCCATGGATTCGTGTGGTTAGGTTGGGTCAGTTAGCGCTGATCTTGTCTTTATTGACTTCGTCGACGTAATTCAGGCGGAGCTCGGTAAGGACCCCGTCCAACATACGTTGTTCCTCGTCGGTCAGTCTTCCGCTGGTCTTGTCTTTCAACATTTCCAACATTTCAATCGACTGCTTGGCCTGTCCCAGGTCGCGTTCGATCTTATCGGTAGCCGGATTCTTCAGCTTTCCGAGTGCGACCATTCCGGAGGAATGAAAGATATAAATCAGCTGAACGAAAGGAGGCAGCTGCATGTTACTTTTGGTGTTAATTAGCGTAAAAAACAAAGGTAATATTTTTTTAAAGCAGGCAAAGTTTGTCTTGCCCGGCACTTATTACCTTTTGCAACACTCATCATCGGACCAAAATCGGATATGGCGGCATCGAGGAAAAAGTACAGCCTGCGCAACCGTGTAGCCTTGCTGCGCAGTGGCGAACGCTACTTCGAGGTGCTGTTGCGGATGATCGCGGATGCCCGGCAGGAATTTCATCTGCAGACCTACATCCTGGAGCCCGATACCACCGGCCGTCTTGTGCTGGAAGCCTTGATCGCTGCAGCGGCAAGAGGGGTCGCCGTTTACATCCAGTTGGATGCATACGGTTCAGGAAAGCTGGATGACACCTTGTTGTCGGACCTTCGAAGTAAAGGCATCCGCATCCGGAAATACGGTCGGCTCATTTCCAGGGGAAAGCTGCACCTGGGGCGCAGGATGCATCACAAGATCACGGTCATGGACAACCATACCGCGCTCGTGGGCGGGATCAATATCTCCGACAATTACAGCGGTTGGAACGGCAAACCGCCCTGGCTCGATTATGCCGTGGTCGTACAGGGCGAAACCGCCCGCCAGCTCAATCGCATTTGCCGGAAACGCTGGAAAGACCCGGATCCGCAGCATGAACTTCCTTCCCGCGAGTCGGATCGAGTGCCGTTCGAGGGATTGTCAGCCAACGACCGCGTTCCCGTCCGGATCACACAGAACGACTTCCTGCGCCGTAAGCAGGAAACGGCGGCTTCGTACCGGCAGGCGATCCGACAAGCACGGAACAGCCTTGTGTTCGTCGGCGGCTACTTCCTGCCCGGCGGGCTTGCCCGACGACTCTTGAAAAAAGCGGCACGCCGGGGAGTAGCCATCAGCCTGATCGTCTCGGCGGAATCCGATGTGGGAGTGGTGCGGAACAGTCGACGCTACCTCTACGGCTGGCTGTTGCGCAACGGGATCCGGATCTTCGAATATCATCCGTCCAATGTGCATGGGAAACTGCTGTTGAAGGACAATAGCTTTGTCAGTATCGGGTCCTACGACCTGAACAACCTGAGTACCTATAGCAACATCGAACTCAACCTGGATATCCGCGATCTGGAATTCTCGGAAATCGTGCGGAGTGAATTGGAAGCGGTCGTTGCCGGATCGTGTCATGAAGTGACGCGGACCCAGCACGGACAGGAAGGCATTTTCAGGAAGTTCGTCGATTGGGCCTCGTACCAACTGGTCAAGACGCTGTTTATCCTCAGCGTATGGCTGGCAAACCGGGACGACCGGGACATCTGATCCGCCTCAGGCAGCGGTCGATAAGGCACGCACCAGGGCACGCTTGGCGATCGGCAGGAAGGTTTCGTCGAACGGCAGCAGGAACTCCGACTCGATCACGTACGCTGCCGGATTGGGCAGGTTCCGGTGGAAACGCAGGAGATCCGACTTGATCGATTCATACGTATTCAAAAGTCCCTTTTCATAGGTCGCTATATAACCGACCTGGATACCCCGGAAGCGTTCGTGTGGACTTTCGTATATGCTCAACTGGTATTCGTAAACGATCGTATCCGAAACATCGCCGGCACGCAGGAAAATATAACCCGCGTCTTTGTTCAACGGCAGAAGTCCTACCGGAAAGATCCGGCAATGTTCTTCGACAAAATCATAGATCTTCTTGCCTTCCCGTAGTGCAAGCTCCATCTGGGGAAGCGAAAAATCGATGATGCTGTTCAACTCCTGCATCAGGTTGTCGTCACGGATCAGCTTTTCGTACACCAGCCGGAATTCCTCCAGCCGTGCGCCGTTGAGCCGCTCGGGGAACTGCTGGTAGAGCTGATTCTTGTTGTCTTTCAATTGTCGCAGATCGCGGTAGTGCTCGATCAGATCGGCCAGATGGGGATACAAGCGCTGCTCCGTGAACTGACCGGACACATGCTGCAGGTACGCCAACAACAGGTACTTCTTGTATTCGAAGTCGATGTGATGTTCGGTGATCCAGTTTTTATTCAACTGCCGCATAGGAGTATGGCTTATGACAGGTTCTACGCACACCCGTAAAACCGGGTTTCTCGGTCGGTATGTTGATAAACAACGTTTATCTACGGCGGGCATTGAAATCGCCCGACTAATTTTGGAAGGATAAAACTATCCTAATTTAAACGAAAATGAGGTCAAGGGCAAGAAATATCACGTGGATCCTCACAATTCCGATGGTAATCGCCATGTTTTGGGGGTGTGTTCCGGCGCGACAACTGGAAGATTCCAAGGCACGCGAACAGCAGTGTCAGGAAGAGAACGCCAAGCTCAAGGACTCCAATCAGCAACTGAACACGGGCAACAACGAGCTCAAAGCCAATGTGGAGAAACTCAGCAAACAGGTCGGCGACCTGGTGGCCGACACGACCGAGCAGGGTCGTTCCTCGCGTCGACTGTCGGACCTGTACAACGAGCTGATGAAGTCATACGACAAACTGTTGGCCAACAACGAAAAGCTGCTTTCGGGTAATACGGAAGAAACCCGCAAACTGATCTCACAGCTCAACGATCTGCAGAAGGACCTTCAACTGAAGGAGGATCGGTTGCGCCGCGACTCCCTTGCTCTCCTCGAGCGGGAAGGCAAATTGGGCGAATTGCGCACCAGCCTGGAAGACCGGCAGCGCCGCGTCGACGAGCTTCAGGGCATCCTGGGCAAGAGCGACTCTACGGTCGGCGCACTGAAGAAAGCAGTCAGCGATGCCTTGCTGGGCTTCGAGAACAAAGGCCTGACCGTGAAACAAGACGGCAGCCGGGTGTATGTCTCCATGGAAGAGCGCCTGCTTTTCGCTTCCGGAAGTACGGCCATCGAGAAAGAAGGCGAGAGCGCTTTACAGGAGTTGGCCAAAGTGCTTGAGAAGAACCCCGACATCAACGTAACCGTCGAAGGGCATACCGATAACATCCCGATCAACGGTGTCCTGCCCAGTGGCGCGCGCGACAATTGGGAACTCTCCGTACTGCGCGCGACTTCTGTCACGAAGATCCTCCTGAAAGGAACGACCATCGATCCACTGCGTGTCACCGCAGCCGGTCGTGGCCCGTACATGCCGGTAGATCCGACCAATACGACCGAAGCCAGGAAAAAGAACCGCAGAACGGAAGTGATCCTGAGTCCGAAGTTCGACGAATTGCTGAAAGTGCTCGAGCAACTCGGTCAACAGCAATAAAGCGGATGTGGCTTCAACGAAAAGCGAAAGGCTGCCCTTGTTCCTCAGGGCAGCCTTTTCCGCTATAAACGGAGCAGTTCAAGGTGTTTCATGTCAAGTTACTGTCCGTAGATACCTTTCTTCTTGTAATAGAACTTCCAGGCAGCTTCCAGCCAGACGTAGGTAAATGAATCGTTCTTCGATGGATTACCGCGCGGACTGGTGACCGGACCGATGAAACCGTTCGTGCCACGGCCGGTCGGGTCGGAAATGTATTTCGCGAGCTCGAAGGTAGCGTCGTCCGGGAAGGCCGCGCGAAGTTCTTCGTAGGTGGCGTAGCGACCACTCACATCATCGACGTAATCCGTGATCAGATAATAGTAATTGAATTCCGCCGAGAAGGTCAGCATCTTGTTGTAGTGATACCGGACGCCGAAGCCCGTCGGCACGCCGAGGTTGCACAGTTCGTACGGCGCCTTGCGGTGGATCTCGTTGTTATAGCCCTGTCCCTCGGTATAGAAATCACGCAGATTGGTTTCGTACTTCCCGTCTTTCTTGATCTCCTGCCCGATGCCCTGTGCATTCTGCGGAGCATTCCGGATGGTGCCATCGTTCCAGAAGTAGTAGCGATTGCTCAAATCCTGACTGCCGTTGAACAGGTCTGCTCGCGGTGTTCCGTAGTAGGCGCCGATACCGGCCATCACGAAAAAGCTCCAACGCGGCTTCCACAGCGGGGTGGCCTTGTTGGGGTAGATGTTGTAGGTAATGCCGACTTCGGTTCCGAAGAGGTCGTTTCGGAAACTCAGGCCGCGGAGGTAATTGCGCAGGTCCATGCCCTGCTTACCCTTCAACGGTTTTGTCTCGTCGTACTGCAATCGGTGCCAACTCAGGCGCACCTGCAGGTCGAAGGTACTGTTGACCGAATTTCCGCCGCCGAGGAAATTTCGCAGCGTGACATTCGCGCCATTGCTCAGGGAGCTAAAGGGAAAATACTTCTCGTTACCCAGGTCACCCATGTAATTGGTAACGCCGGTAGAGACTGCCACGACCGCGGCTTTCTGAGCGGCCACCTCCGTGAGCGAGAGGGGCACCAACAGGAGGAGAAGGAGAGCTTTCTTCATGACACACACGCCTGTTTTAGAACAAGTCGTGGAAGATAACGGTTTTCCTGAAAGCTGCAACCCCGATTTTGGCGAACTAATCAAAAGGTCGGGTGATCGCATTTTCCCGTTATTTGAACGAATTTTCATATGTGACGAATTTCAGGTTCCAACGTGAGGATGGTCACATAGTAAAACCCATATCTGAACTTTCTTTGATGTACCAATTCAGCATATCATGAAAAGCCATTATCAGGTACTCATCATCGGCGGCGGAACAGGCGGCATCATGACCGCAGCCCAATTCCGCCGGAAACGTCCTACGGCTTCCATCGCCATCGTGGAACCGAACGAGGATCACTGGTATCAGCCTGCCTGGACACTGGTGGGTGCCGGAACGTTCGATTTCGAAGCGACCCGCAGAAAGGAATCGACCGTGATTCCGGCCGGGGTGGATTGGATCAAGGATAAGGCGACGGTTTTTCTTCCCGAAGAGAACAAGATCCGTACGGAGAAGTCGGGGGAAATCTCTTACGATTACCTGATCGTAAGCGCCGGAATTAAAATGGACATCGACGCCCTGCCGGGTTTGCGCGAAGCTTTGCAAACCGATTTCGTTTGCAGCAACTACCTCGACCCTCGGAAGACCTACCGGTTACTCAAGAATTTCAAAGGCGGCAACGCGATTTTCACCCAGCCTACCACCCCCATCCGCTGTGGCGGCGCGCCACAGAAGATCATGTACATGGCCGAAGAGTACTTACGCAAGCATGGATTACGAGAGAAAACGAATGTCCTCTTCGCCACGCCGGGTTCGGTCATTTTCGGTGTGAAGGAATTCGCCGACACGCTCAACAGTATCATCCGCAGTCGGAAAATCATCTTCAAACCCTTTTATGCTCCCGTACGGATCGATCCTGTCAAACGCGAGATCATCTTCAAATACGTCAATCCGAACGCGGCGATCGATCCGAACAGCCTCAACGGCAATCTCGGTGAAAGCCTGAACGATCAGGGCGAAGTGGTGATGAAATACGACTTTCTCCACCTGGCTCCGCCGCAGGCAGCACCCGACTTTATCCAGTCCTCTCCGTTTGCCTACCAGGACGGACCGAACAAAGGCTGGATGGAAGTCGACATCCACACGCTTCAACATCCCCGTTACCGGAACGTCTTCGGCGTCGGCGATGCCGCAGCACTTCCCACCGCCAAGACCGGAGCAGCCATCCGCAAGCAGGCCCCGGTGGTCGTGGGCAATATCATTCACCTGATGGAACACAAGCAGGAGGCGATGCAACAGTACTCCGGCTATTCCTCCTGCCCGATCGTCACCGGTTATGGCAAGATGCTCTTGTGCGAATTCAAATACGATAACGTCCGCGACAGCGATCCGTTCCTCAAACGGTTCGTGGACACGACGAAGGAACAATGGAGCATGTGGATCCTTAAAAAATACGGCCTGCCCTGGCTCTATTGGAATATGATGCTCAAAGGACGCATGTGAAGCTTATCTTGTTGTCCTCCCCAAATCACCCTATATGCTACTCAACATCCTGATTGACCTGAAGGATCTCATCTCCCAGCCGTGGCCCTGGTACGTGGCCGGCCCGATGCTGGCGATCCTCATGTTCATTCTCCTCTACTTCGGCCACGAATTCGGCATCTCGGAAAACTTCCGCATCATGTGCGCAGCCGACGGCGCGGACCAGTTGAACGAGTTCTTCAAGTTCGACTGGAAATCCGGTGGCTGGAACCTGATGGTCGCGCTGGGAGCGGTCTTCGGCGGGTACATCGTCTCGCACTACTTCCTTTCGCCTTCCGGCAACTACGCCAACGTTTCTCCGGCAACCGTCAACAGCCTGGAACAGCTCGGCTTCAAATTTGAGAACGGCAAGGTGCCCCTTGTACCCTACTTCTACGACTGGCAGTACCTCTTCACCTGGCGCGGATTCCTGATCATCGTCGGCGGAGGATTCCTCGTCGGCTTCGGAGCCCGTTACGCCGGCGGCTGTACCTCCGGACACGCCATCAGCGGCCTCTCCGCCCTCCAATTCCCGTCGCTCATCGCCGTCATCGGCTTCTTCCTCGGCGGATTGCTCATGACCTGGGTGGTGTTTCCGATGATGTTTCCGTGGAAGTGATGGGCGAGTGAACAGTGAACAGTGAACAGTAAACAGTGAATAGTGAATAGCGAATAGCGAATAGCGAATAGCGAATAGTATTGTAGTTACTAGTTACTAGTTACTAATTACTAATGCCGTGTTCAACTCATAAACGCAATTTTTCTGAGAAGACTTGGTTGGCTGTTTTATAGTTGAATTTTCTGATCGGACGGTTATTGATCAGTTGTTCGACCCTTGCTACTTCCTGCCTTGATACTAGATTTAGGTCCGTTCCTTTGGGGAAGAATCGTCTGATCAATCCTATTCTATTCTCCACGGTTCCCTTGTCTTGTGATGTATAGGGACGTGTGAAGAATGTTTTTGCTGTCAGGCGTTTACCAATCTGCTCGTGTTTGGCAAAAGCCTGATCGTTATCAAAAGTAAGCGTTTTGATGTGCTTTTCCATCTTGCCGAGTCGTCGGCAGATTGTCTGCTTCACCTTGCCTGCTTCTTTGCCTGGAAGTTTGTTCAAATGCGTTAGCAGGGTTGACCGATCTGTGATAACCAGCAAAGCACCTTTATGAGCCTTTCCGACCATTAGGTCTACTTCCAGATCACCTATACGGCGTCGTTTATCCACTGCCTTTGGTCGTTTCTCAATGGATACTCTGTTTGGGATTACGCCCCTGTTGTCCCGTCGATTTCCTCTCTTTTTCCGTCTGCGCCCGTGAGCCAGATACTTATATAAGTCATGATAGTCCGCGTCTTCCCTATGCTTGCTTTGCTTACATGCCCAGATCCATTTGTAGATCGTCTCGTGAGAAACAAAGTCAGAGAATTCCTTCCGACCCAGAACTGCAATGAGCTCCGGGCTAAGTCGCTCCTGGGTCAATCGCTCAATGATGTAACGCTTGACTTGGTAATCAAGCTTGATGACCTTAGGCTTATTCCGATGACGAAGGATCGTTTTGCGCTGTGCTTGCTCGGCACGATATTGACCTGCACCGATTCCCCGTTTTGGCACGTTTCGTTTCAATTCCCTGCAGATTGTCGAAGGAGATACCCCTAGAATGGATGCAATCTCGCGTTGACTGTTTCCCGATTGGCAAAGGGCTTCAATTTGGTACCTTTGAGCCTGGCTGAGTTGGCTGTAATTTTGAGACATAAGCAATCCAAAGATTCAGCTTCTCAGCCAAAAAAGCACCCCTGGACCCTACGGTCTTTGGGGTGTCTTTTTATCTTTGGTGTTGCATTAATGACTTGAACTCAGGAATTACTAATTACTAATTACTAATTACTAATTACTAATTACAAATAACAAATAACCATTCCCTCACCCCATGAAAATGTCCCGTTATATCCTGGTTGGTATGCTGCTGGGATTCATCCTTTATAAGAGCGAAGCGGTTTCCTGGTATCGGATCTTTGAAATGTTCCACTTCCAGAGCTTTCATATGTTCGGCATTATCGGTTCCGCCATTGTGTCCGGTATTATTGTCGTGCAGTTGATCAAGCGGGAGCATATGAAGAATGTCGAAGGACAGGAAATCACGATCAAAGACAAGAACAAAAGCGTACCGCGCTATCTGATCGGTGGCTTTATCTTCGGTTTGGGTTGGGCGCTTGCCGGTGCTTGTCCGGCCCCGATGTTCATCCTCCTGGGCAGCGGATACACCGTGTTTGTGGCCTACCTCCTGGCCGCTATGACGGGAACCTTCTGCTACGGATTGCTCCGCAAACGGCTACCCCATTGAGCCTTGCGGGCAAATGAGTACTTTCGCGCCGCGCCGGGAATTCCGGCGCGGCTTTTTTATCCGCCCGTTCCATGGAGCTCGAAAAGGAAATCGCGAAACGCCGGACTTTCGGCATCATCAGTCACCCCGACGCCGGTAAGACGACCCTCACCGAAAAATTCCTCCTCTTCGGCGGCGCGATCGTCACGGCCGGTGCGGTGAAGAGTAACAAGATCCGAAAAGCCGCTACCTCCGACTTCATGGAGATCGAGAAACAACGCGGTATCTCGGTTGCCACCTCGGTGATGGGTTTCGACTACCAGGGCCGGCGGGTCAACATCCTCGATACGCCCGGTCACAAGGACTTCGCCGAGGACACCTATCGTACGCTGACCGCCGTGGATTCGGTCATCCTGGTGATCGACTGTATCAAAGGTGTCGAAGAGCAAACGGAGAAACTCATGGCGGTCTGCCGCATGCGCAGTACGCCTGTGATCATCTTCATCAACAAGATGGACCGGGAAGGCAAGGATCCCTTCGACCTGCTCGACGAATTGCAGGAGAAGCTGCACATCCACGTCCGGCCGCTGAGCTGGCCGATCAGCCAGGGTGAAAGCTTCCAGGGGGTTTACAATCTCTACCGGAAAGAACTCAACCTCTTCGAAGCGCACAAGACGCGCATCGGCGAAAGCAAGGCGAAGATCTCGGACCTCGGCGATGAACAACTCGACGAATTGGTCGGAAAAAAATTCGCCGACAAACTGCGGGAAGACGTGCAACTGGTGGAAGGCGTCTTCGAACCCTTCGATACCGGCCTTTATCGCGATGGACTGCTCGCTCCCGTGTTCTTCGGAAGCGCGATCAACAACTTCGGCGTACAGGAACTCCTGGAAACGTTCCTCGAGATCGCACCGAGTCCGCGTCCCCGTCCGACGGCGGAACGGGAAGTCTCCCCGACCGAGCAGAAATTCAGCGGCTTCGTATTCAAGATCCACGCGAACCTGGACCCGAACCACCGCGACCGGATCGCCTTCCTACGTGTCTGCTCCGGAAAATTCGAGCGCAACACCTTCTACTGGCATACACGGCTCGACAAGAAAGTCCGCTTTTCCAACCCGACCAGCTTCATGGCGAACGAAAAATCGCTCATCGAAGAAGCCTATCCCGGCGATGTGGTCGGACTCTACGACAACGACATCTTCAAGATTGGGGATACCCTGACCGAAGGAGAAGAACTGCATTACAAGGGCATTCCCAATTTTTCGCCCGAGATCTTCCGCGAGTTGGAAAACAGGGACCCGTTCCGCACCAAGCAATTGGAAAAAGGCATCCAGCAACTCACCGAAGAAGGCGTCGCGCAGTTGTTCGTCCAGCAACCGGGTAACCGGAAGATCATCGGCACGGTGGGAGAACTGCAGTTTGATGTGATCAAGTTCCGCCTGGAGCACGAATACGGCGCCAAGTGCGATTTCCGTCCGCTCAATTTCACAAAGGCCTACTGGATCACCGCCGATTCACCGGCCGAGCTGCAACAGTTCATGACCAGCCGCGCCAACTCGATCGTCTACGACAAAGAGAACCGTCCGGTCTTCCTGTCGGAAAGCGACTGGATGATGAAGATGATCAAACAAACCTTTGCGGCGATCCACTTTCATACCTCCTCGGAAGCGACGACGAAGGATGAGGAGTAGTTTCGGGTTCCGGGTTTCGGGTTCCGGGTTTCGGGTTTCGGGTTCGTTGAATGTTTGAACGTTTGAACGTTGAAAGTTGAAAGTTGAAAGTTGGAAGTTGGAAGTTCGCCGACAGAAGGTGGGGCGAGGGACGAGGAATAGTTCCGCGTTTCGGGTTCCGGGTTCCGGGTTCGTTGAAAGTTTGAAAGTTTGAAAGTTTGAAAGTTCGCCGACAGAAGGTGGGATGAGGGACGAGGGAAGAGGAAAAACAACCTTCATCCCATACTATTCGCTATTCACTATTCGCTATTCGCTACCCACTGTTTACTGTTCACTGTTCACTGTTCACTCAAAGCGATATACATACGCCGAAAAATTCGCGTTGTGGTGATTGAGCCAGTGCATGACCTCGTCGACGAAGCTCGGATAAATGGTGGTTTCGTAGGTTAAACCCGGGAACTCCCGATTGAACGCGGCGACGCGCGCGTCGATATCGTCTTCCTGGTTAAAGACCACGTAATTCGGTCGGTGCGCCGGTATCCGGGCTGCCATTCTTGCTTTGAGCGTATCCATGGTAATCCCGCTGTGCAGCTCCAGCGGACTGGTCCAGTGTCGCAGGTAGAACAAAGGCGGCTGGGTGGTATAGTCGTGGTTGGTCTCTTCCACGATCAGTTCACGGAAGTCGGCTTTCCTGGAAAGATAAACCATCGCTTCCACCCTGCTGCGATGGGAATACGTCGTGGAAACAAACAGCAGCGGGGCCAGGTTCACCGACCAGAAGAAGATCCAGATGCCCCGGTAGAGTCGGGTGTTGCGCATCCAGAACTGCGAACCGGCATGGAAGGCCGACCAACCGATTGATCCGAGGATAATGACAAACGGAATGGCGGGCAGGATGAAGCGCTCTTGCTTATTCGGGAAGGACGAATGGAACAAGAGAAAAGCGAATGCAGGGAGGAAAAGCAACAGGTGTTTCCGCCAGGAACGGAGGTAGCCGAACAACAGGAACAGGCTGACCGGCGGGATGAGGATCCCGGACAACAGCAGGATGTAATTGTACCAGCGCTGCACGCCGTAGGTCTCGGCGTTGTCGATGTTGTAGCGGATGTAGGCCATCAGCTCCATGAACGGCGTGCCCCAGATGATCATGTCGGTGACCATCTGCACCAACACGAGGCTTCCTACGAAGCCTGCACCCAACGCAAACGCCTGCCGCCAGCGGCGCAGGATCAACAAGGCGAGTCCCATGCCGCCGGAAAAAACGATCGTTTGGAACCGCACGCTGCACGCGAGTCCGAGTAAGAGTCCGGCCAGCAGCAGGGGTTTCCAACGTTGGTCATGCTCCTCCCGCACGGCGATCACACTGGCATACAACAGCGCCGGAATGCACACGAACTCCGCCAGGTTGCGGACGCTCATCATCGGCATGAAGAACAACATGCCCAGCAGCAGGCCCGCGATCTTTGCCGCGCCCTTTCCCTGCAGGCGGTCCGCCAGCCGATAACCCATCACCACGATGGTCATCGACAAGAGCGCATGGAGCAAGCGCACGACGTACATCTTCGCCTGCGGGTCGAACATGCCGATACCTTCGAGCAGGCGAAAAAGGAAGTAGTGCAATCCCGGATAAAGCAGGCTATGCCCTGTCGGTTCCGTGACCTGCGGACTGAGTGACGGGATCCAATAGTTGTAATCTCGTCCATCGACCCAGCTTTGCGCAGCCTCGATCACCAGGAAATGATCGTCGTGCATGCCATAGCCTTTGCTGAACAGGACAGCGAGCA
>ERZ724526.22-NODE-22-length-69510-cov-11.414196_pt1 | contig 69510 bp, 47 predicted proteins | sample MGYA00376059_ERZ724526 | MGnify/ENA primary metagenome ERZ724526 (study PRJEB28724, sample SAMN07190883) | activated sludge metagenome | isolation source: activated sludge of sewage treatment plant in Hong Hong | place: Hong Kong | collected 2016-03-17 ...
CAGGCTTGGATTTTTTCTTTCTTTCATCTCCGCACTTCGTGCGGTTATTCACGTGGAAGCCTTGCAGGTTTCTTATCCGCACTGCGTGCGGTTATTCACATGGAAGCCTTGCAGGCTTCTTCTCTGCACTCTGTGCGGTTATTCACGTGGAAGCCTTTTAGGCTTCTTTTATAGGATGCATTCAAGCCCGAAGGGTTTGAATGTGAATTGCCTCGCATTGCATGCGAGGCAATTCATGAAGAGGTTTTGCAAGCCTGAAGGGCTTGGATGAGATTTTATCCGGACCCCCAAATTGACTGGACCAAAATTTTAATTTTCTTTGTCGGATCCTTGCGAATTCGTAATTGTCCCCACCCCTTAATTCGTAATTGACGAATTCGTAATTACTCCAATCTCGTAATTCGTAATTGACAAATTCGTAATTCTCCACCTTTTTTCTTATCATTGTACTCCATTAGGGATCCTGGGTATGAAGCACATTATTAGCAACTCCTTTCTTTGGCTGGCCTCTTTGGCGCTTACCTTGTTTTTTCGCCTCCCTTCCACCGCCCAAAACTGCAATTTTACCATCACCGTGCCAGACGACATTACCCTCTGCAACGAAGGATTTGTAAATCTCAACGGACAGATCACAGGGGATTATCTTACTTTTCACTGGAATGGCAGCAATGGCTACTACAATGACCAAAGCCTCAACCCCAATGTGTGGGTCACTGAAACAACAACTTTTACATTGGCAGCGGGCTATAATTCTACGACCAACCTGATCAACAATGGCGATTTTGAGGATGGGGCAACGGGCTTCACCACTCAATATGCGCTGACTTTTCCGGGCTATACCTGTCCCAACGGCAACCAGGTATGGGGATTGCTGGGCTGTGAGGGTACTTATTTTGTAGGGCCAAGTTCCTCAGCTGTGCATACCAATTTTGCCAATTGTACACCCCACGGTGGTAGTAATATGATGATGCTCAACGGTGCTTCTTCGCTGCAGGAACTGTGGTGCCAGACCATTGCTGTAATGCCCAATACAGACTATGTATTCCAGGCATTTGCAACATCCATCGAAAGCAGCAGTCCCGCCATCCTTCAATTTGCCATTGATGGAACCCTGCTGGGCTCGCCGTTTGCGCTTTCTGCCACTACCTGCAACTGGCAGGAATTTTATGAAATTTGGAACTCAGGGTCCAATACCAGCATAGAAATTTGTATTACCAATCAGAATACTGCGGGTGGAGGCAACGATTTTGCACTAGATGACATCTTTTTTGGGCCTATTTGTAAAGATTCGATGGACTTTACGGTCTATGTATCTGAAATGCAAGTAGAGCCGCCTTCGGATGGTTTCATCGATTGTACCACTCCAGCGACACAGCTGGAAGTAACAGCTTTGCCAACAGGTAATAACTATGTATATGAATGGCAAACTACCAACGGCAATATTACTTCTGATCCCTTTGCTTCGGTCATTGAGGTAGATGAAGCTGGACTGTATCAGGTAACTGTAACCGATGAATTGGGTTGCTCATTAAGTAATTTCGCTTATGTAGATGCCTTCCTCGATGAACCGGTACTTGATATTTCGGGTGATGATGAAATTTCATGCGCTGAACCTTCCGCAATCCTGGAGGCAGGAGCCAATGAGGCGGTTGATGAATTTGTATGGACCCTACCCGATGGCAGCATGGCGACCGGTATTGAAATTACCACCACACAGGAAGGATGGCACTATGTGGAAGCCCAAAACAGCAATGGTTGTACGGGACTTGACTCTTTCTATGTTTCTTACCTCAATACTCAATTTGTATATGACGTACAGTCATCAGGACCGCTGAGTTGCTCCGATTCATTGACAACGCTGCACATCAACAGCAACAGCCTTTACGATAGCATTGCATGGTCAGGGCCCGGCATAGTGAATGTCTCGGCAGATCAAACAACGGCGCAGGTAAATGTAGCTGGTACCTACCAATTTACTTTTTACTACGGAGAAAGTTGTCATTATTCCGATGCAACAACCGTAGCGGCGATTGCTCCCAACTTTCAATACAGCCTTCTTTCACCAGATACGCTGGATTGTCATACACTTCAGGTCGCGCTTTCATCAACATCATCAAATGGAAATTCCGTAACATGGAGTTTTAATGGTCAAATATTGCCAGGAGCCTTGGCGGATACAGTAGGTATTTACACCGCCACCATCCGGGATGCAAAGGGCTGTATAAAACAAGATAGTGTAATTGTAGCCGGAAATTATACCTTGCCCAACGCGACGGTAACTGTGGATACCATCGACTGTATTACCAATTCGGGTTCCTTTCACATTGACACTACCAGTGCTGAGACCTGGCTTTGGCACGGACCCGGTGGCCAGAAACAAGATGAAATCTTGACCAACTTCTCAACAGATGGCAACTATACCCTGGTGTTGGAAGGAATAAATGGATGCAGAGATAGCCTCCTTTATAACCTGCCATCAGACATAAACTTTCCATCCATTGAATTTATTACCCAAGGCATCACATGTGCAAATCCTGAAGGCAAAATCGACATCCAAAGCAACCTACCCGCCAACATCCGGTGGCAAAGATGGGATGGGCTTACCGGCACAGGTAATCAGATTGCCTCGCAGGTAGCTGGTAATTACACAATCTGGGCTACTACTCCCCAGGGCTGTGAAGCGCAGGCAGAGGTTGTGTTGCCCATTGATACCCTTGCACCAGTTGTTTTTGCTTTTGTAAGCGACACACTCAACTGCATTCGTAATTTTTGCAACCCGACAGTATCAGCATCCGCCCACCAACACTTCTTATGGCAAGGTCCTGCTGTACTTGACTCTACCCTGCTACCCGCCTTTGGAGCCGGTGGCATTTACACGCTAACCATAACGAGTGCCAATGGTTGTAAAAAGAGCACCCAGGTGGTGGTTCCCACCGATTACGAAAAACCTAATGCGAGCATTCAATTTTCTGATCTCAGTTGCCTGCAGCCGGTAACCGAACTTATCATCAACGAAGATGCGGCTTATCTGTACCAGCTTACCTATCAAAATATTACCCAAACCATTGGCCACAACCACAACCTCTCTGAGCCTGGCGGCTATATTCTCCACGTAATCGCCAACAATGGCTGTGATACCAACCTGGTATTTGATGTAAAAGGACACTTTGAAAAACCGGATATTGATATCCGAAATATTCACCTCGATTGTTATCATCCCAAAGAAATGGTAAGCAATCAGGCCATTAACTCCAACTTTGTTAATTATGAGTGGAAGCTGGCCAATGGCATTATAACCACCCCTATTGTTGAGGTATCTGAAGCCGGCACCATAGAGCTAACGCTCACCAATGAATGGGGATGCATCTCTGCAGACACAGCACAGGTTACGGTCGACTTCACCCCACCCTCCATCCTGCTGAGTCCGGAACGAACCATCTTATGCAGTAAATCCGATCTCGACATCCTTGTAACAAATGTGATGGATGGCTATCAATACGGTTGGAGAGACAGTGTAGGAACCATCGTATCGTCGCAGTCGGCTATTAAAGTAACAAAACCCGGTACTCTGGACTTACTTGTCATTAACACCATCAATGGCTGCAAAGAAAGTGTGGAGTTAACTGTACACCATCAAGGTAAACCCGAAGAAATTAATTTTGAAGTAGAGCAGGCCATTTGTTTTGGTGACAAGGCAAGTCTTGTGGTAAATGACATCAGTGGAGGACAGTCCCCCTATGTTATTCAATGCAATGAAAATTCACTTATAACCGGTAAAGATCATGTATTAGAAGCAGGCAACTACTTGCTTTCTGTAGTCGATAAAAACGGATGTAAAACGGATACCCAGTTGGTAGTAGATGCGGTATATCCTTTTAAAGTTTATGCAGGCGAGGATACAGTTATCCAATTGTTCAGCACTTACCAGCTGGAGGCAAGTTATCAATTAAATGGCAACACCATCGATCAATTGGTGTGGCACGCCGATCCCAGCTTAAGTTGCACAGCATGCGAGTCGCCTCTTGCCAGTCCCCAGGGCCAAACCTCTTACATTGTTGAGCTTACCAATCAGAATGGCTGTGTGGATCGCGACACGGTTACCATTCGAGTGCGGTTTGACAAGGGAGTCAGCTATCCCAACATCATAAGGTTTGATCAGGGTAGCAATCATCGTTTTACGCTATACAATAAATACGCTTCCATTGATAAGATCAACTTCTTACGCGTCTACGACCGATGGGGCAACCTGGTCTTTGTAAGAGAGCAATTCCCCGACAGCCAACCCGATCTCGGCTGGGATGGCAGTTTCAATGGCAGGCCACTGGTTCCGGGGGTCTATGTATGGGTGGCAGAAATTACCTATAAAGACGGCAGTGAAGAAGCCCTCAGGGGGGATGTTACTGTAGTTCGGTAGACCGGATTACCGCTGACGGCTGTCCGGCAACCGCCGTCCGGCAACCGCTGTCCGACGACCGCTGTCCGACGACCGCTGTCCGACGACCGCTGTCCGACGACCGCTGTCCGGCCTGTCTAACTGGCGTTAGCCAGGTAGATGTCCGTTAGCCGTGAGCTATCATCGGTTATCCGTTGTCCGTGAGCCGCCTGTCTAACTGGCGTTAGCCAGGTAGATGAGCGGTTGGCCGTGAGCCGTCATCGGTTGGCCGTGAGCCGTCATCGGTTGGCCGTGAGCCGTCATCGGTTGTCCGTGAGCCGCCTGTCTAACTGGCGTTAGCCAGGTAGATGAGCGGTTGGCCGTGAGCCGTCATCGGTTGTCCGTGAGCCGCCTGTCTAACTGGCGTTAGCCAGGTAGATGAGCGGTTGGCCGTGAGCCGTCATCGGTTGTCCGTGAGCCGTCATCGGTTGTCCGTGAGCCGCCCCCTACACCGCTAGTGCGGCGTAGGGACAAGCCTGTCTAACTGGCGTTAGCCAGGTAGATGAGCGGTTGGCCGTAAGCAGTTAAAAACACGTATAAATACGTATAGCGGGCTAAGGGTAGTAATTTAAATTTGCCACATCTTTTCAGACAGAAAGTCTCAGAAAAGAACACTTACACCTAAAGCACTTTTTGTTTGTGAAGCCGGAAATGCCTGTTTTTTTTTTGAATCTTCAACAAGTGAGCACGACGTTTGTAGTCATGTAAACTTGTGAAAATGAATGGTTCTTCCCAAAAAGTTTTCCTGTAAAAATGGCGTTTCCGGCCTAACTCTTAAGTAAAAGGTAAACATAGATCTTGTCAAGACCCCATAGACGAGACTGAAAATAGCCGAATCCGGCGTATATAAAATCTGACAATAGAAAGGAGGCAGCATTGCTGGGCATGTATTCATGCTTTTGAGAGCTTACTCAGTTGTGCAAGACCCTAATGCATTATACATTATCAAAAAATGTCATCTGTTATCAGAATTATTGTATTTTTATGCCTTCCCAGGCACGTTATTTGAATTTTATCAAACTTAAAATACTATTTTATCATGAAATTTAAGACTATTTTACCCTTATTTGGCATTGTATGCACGATTCTGGCTTGCAATCCCTCTTCTGATCCCAAGCCTCATGAATCACCGGCACCCAAAGTTACTTTAGACGCCGATACCATCTCTCAAGCACAATTTGATATGTGGACAGCAGCCTGGGATTCAATGGGATCTAATTATTCTGATACCGCGCTGGTAAAATACTATACCATGCCTGTTGTTGATCTGGCAGCCGTTTTAGGAGAGAGGGCTACCGGTGTGCGATTTTATCAGGGCTTGGAAGTGATTGCTCCTGGCCAGTTGAAAGCACACCTGATTGCGGTTGGGCTGGATGAGAGTAAAACCATAATACCCAAGTATTACGACTATTCAAACCCTTGTCCACCATACTGCCAATAGTTTAAAGGTATGTTGCTAAGCTTTATGCAGGTAGGTCTTTTTGTAGGCAAAATTTCCATCTTTATTGGCTTGTTGGTATCATTGTTGATCTTGATTGACTTTAAAAAACTGCCTGTATTTTTCAGACTACTGGCCCTGTTTTATATAGGGTCAGCTTCTATTGATCTTATCAACCACAGCTTTGCAGTATCCGGGCTCAACAATCTTTTGTTTGTTCATTTATTTACCTTCATAGAGTTTTGTACCATGACTTTGTTTTTCAGAGAGGTAAGTAAGATGCACAATTCGAGGCTAAATTTTGAGCTACTGATCTGGCCGGGCCTAATTTTTATCATTTTAAATACCTTGTTCATCCAGGGCCTGGATATGTTTAGTTCCTATTCGGCTTCCATGGTGGCGGCAATGGTCATTGTTTTGTCTGTCCGATTTTTGTACCACACCATGGATTCAGAACCAAGCCACCAGCTTACTTTATCTAAAAAAGTGATTGGGTTGTTGTTGGTGTATTATTCAATTTCGCTGGTAGTGATAACCTTCTCCAATGAAATGTTGTCCATTCCCAGAGAGTGGCAAAATGGGGTCTGGTTTATCCGTGGCATTGTATTATTGTTATTTAGGGTAATGATAGGAATCTATTACTGGCAATATTTTAAGCATTCAAATTTATTGTCCGCAGCATGAAAGATGTCAACCTGATCATTACCATATTAAGCGCCTTGATTTTCATGATGGGTATATCTTTGTTGGTTATATGGTTTTTCAGCAAAGGACAGAAAAAAATCATGAAAGCCAGGATGCTGCAAAAGGAACAGGAACTCAACTTCCAGAAAGAGTTGCTCGACAATACCATCCGCATCCAGGAAGAGGAACGAAATCGAATAGCCTCAGAATTGCATGACGACATCACCTCTCAGCTCAACATCATCCACCTCAATTTGCATGTGCTTAAAAAAGATTTGGGAGGGCCAAATCACAACAATCCTGTGTTGGAGCAAATTGAGTCTTCTCTTGCATCGAGTATCGACAGGTCGAGAAAAATGGCGCATGAGCTCATGCCACCCCTGCTTCAAAAATTTGGAATCACGTATGTGCTACAGGAATTGGAGAATAGTGTGAATCAATCCATGGCACTTCAAATGCAAGTATCTTCCAGCCACCTCATTGGCTTCGAAACGGTGCATGACCAATTGCACCTTTATCGCATCATTCAGGAATTGATCAACAATACATTAAAATACGCCAACGCTAAAAACATCAAAATATCTTTTAAAAACGAAGGTGACCAGCTCTGCATGAATTACAGCGACGATGGCAGGGGCTTTGTACCTTCTGAAATTAAACCAGGGTCGGGCTTAAAAAATATCCAAAGCCGATGCCAGTTGCTCAAAGGAAGTTTTGAAATCAACCCAATGCATGAGAAATCCGGATTTCACGCAAAGTTCTTATTCTCAAAAAATGGAAACAATTAAAATTGGCATCGTAGACGATGAAAAATTATTTATAAAAGGAATGCAAATGATCCTCGAAGCAGAGCAAGATCTAAATGTGTGTTATGTTGCTCCCAATGGCAATGTATTTCTTGAAGATGTCAAAGCAGGTCGATGTCAAATTGATGTGGTCTTACTTGATTTGTCAATGCCCGAAGTAGATGGAGTGGATGCCTTACAAAAATGTGTCGGTCTCAATGCACCTTTCAAAATCATCATCCTCACATCCCATTTCAATGATAGCATGATCATCAAGATGCTGGATGAAGGTGCTTCCGGCTTCCTGGCCAAAAATGAAGATCCCGTAGTGGTGATTGATACCATTCGTAAAGTCATACAAAAAGGCTTTCATATCAATGATTACATTCTAAACCTGGTCCGCCACCGCAGGTTAAATAGCAAAAAGAAGGTAATTCAAACTGATCTTTCCCTTCGAGAAATTGAGGTGCTAAAATTGATTTGTGAAGAATACACCAATAAAGAAATTGCAGATAAACTTTTCATCTCCACCCGCACAGTAGAAGGCCACCGCAAGAGCCTGCTCGAAAAAATTGAATGTAAAAATACGGCCGGCTTGGTCATTTATGCCATCGAGCATGGATTGATTGAGGTAAATGTTTTGAGGTTTCGATAAGAAGCCATAATTCCGCAAAGCAGCAAGCAATACGTATAAATACGTGTTTTTTCACCCCCAAAAACTACGTATCGGGGTCCAAAAATGAAAGAATATCTTTGTAAGCATGTTGGAATGGAAATGCCTCTATTTCAATTTTAGGCCACCTTATTCTAATACAGGTGCTAACTGTAAGAAGAAGAAAGGCGTGAAATACTATCTGTGTTGCCAAATGCCATGAATTAGTGCCGATGACTAAGTCCAAGAGTATAGTCGTTCAATATCCTCAATTCAGCTACCAGTAAAATCTATTGAACACTATCTCCTGTTCTGTTGGCAAGCAGTGAAACCATATCTTTGTATTCCAGTATATTTTTTGAAGGCTGCTCCATTTTCAGAGCTGCCACTACCATTGCACTGGCCACAGCTTTTGCATCAATGGGTTTGTATCTGGATGGAATTAAAAAAGAAAGTGATTTCATCAATGCCTGTCCGATCCTTTCACCCAGTCGGAATTCATTTCTTTGTCCCAACAACATAGAAGGACGGAAGATAGATATAAATGGAATGGAAGTCGATAAAACAGCATCTTCAACCTCGCCTTTGATTTTTAAATAAAAATTGGAAGCCCTGGCATCTGCACCTACCGATGATACCAGTAAAAAATGTTTACAACCCTGGCTTGCTGCATAGGCGGCGGCATTGACGGGAATGTCATAATCCACTTTGCGATAAGCCACCAGATCGCCCTTTACTTTTGCCTGGGTAGTGCCAATCGAGCAAAAGACCACATCAACACCCGATAACGCATTTCGAAAGGAGGTTTCGTTTTGAAAATCAACGTGAATCTGACGCACTTTTTGCGATGAAATATCAAGTTCTTTTCTAACCAAAAGTACAATTTCAGATATAAATCCACTTTTGATCAATGTATCTACAATATGCCCTCCAATTAAGCCGGAGGCTCCAATAACAGCGGCCTTCATTTTTTTATTTCGTTGTTTTGTTAATAAATTGAATGACACCTTCCATGAATACTTTTTGATCGTCCCACATAGCCAAGTGACTGCCATTGGGGCAATAGAGGTATTGTCCATTTTTCACCATCTTACTCTGCGCTTCCATTGCCTTTGGATCCATGGTATCGTGTTTGGCTCCAACCATAAGGGTGGGTACCGTGATTTCAGGCAACCTTGTGCGAATGTCCCACTCAGCCAAACGACCGCTGATGCCAAATTCTGAAGGACCCTGCATAAGGGTATAAACAGTACCATTGACATGTTTCATAGCCCGGTTCAGGCCATCTGGCCACTTTTCGAGCCTGCAAATGTGTTGTTTGTAATAATTGGGAATCAGCAATTCCATATAACGAGGATTGGCAAAATCTTTTGCTGCCTCCAGTGCCCTGATTTCTTTGAGAACAGCTGCATCCATCTGCGGACCCAGTACATCGTTGGCATACTTTCCATATTCCGGCGCACTGGCCATCATATTGGCTACAATGAGCGCCTTCAGGTTTTTTTGATACTTAAGCGCATATTCCATTGCAAGGATGCCTCCCCACGAATTGCCCAAAACAATAAAATTGCTACTGTCTGCTCCTATGGCCTTACGCACCTGCTCCACCTCTTGTACAAACCTTTCGGTGGTCCAAAGGCTGGAATCGACAGGCTGATCGCTGTAGTAAGATCCCAGCTGATCGTATTGGTAAAACTCATAACCCTCTTTCAGAAAGGGCAGTTCAAAACACTCCATATACTCATGCGTCATAGCAGGGCCACCATGGAGCAGCAACACCTTTACTTTTGCATTGCTTCCAAAACGTTGGGTCCAAACTTCAAAATTGCCCACTGGCGTACTTATTGGAATACGCCTTACCCCGGAGGCGTCATACTCGGGTGGATAGGTAAAATAAGTAGCCATTTTCTCACAAGTCTGCCCTTCTTTGTGACCACACCCCATTGCCAAAATCAATAAGGAACAAACTATGATGCTTTGTAGGATTCTTCTCTTCATGTGCAAATTTATTTTAAGAATAAGCTAAATAATTCTCCTCTTCCACTTTTAAAATGGAAACCAATTTACACCTTTTTCCTATTCAATGTTAAAAAAAATTCCTTATCCCCCTCTGACTCCTCGTAATTTGAACTTCATGACTGACAGGTTGCAGCTAAGCTGCAAATCGAGATCCTAAATGGATCGAGATAGGGAAGGAACTGCGAAATACCTTTCGCAGCAACTCCGGCACCAATTCAGACCTACCATCTTTTAACTCCTAATCAATTCTCGTAATTTGAAATTCGTAATTGATCCGTAATTTTATAATTCGTAATTGATTTGTAATTCGTAATTGAATCCGTAATTTGTAATTCGTAATTGAATCCGTAATTTGAAATTCGTAATTGAACCCGTAATTTGAAATTCGTAATTAAATCCGTAATTTGAAATTCGTAATTAAATCCGTAATTTGAAATTCGTAATTGAATCCGTAATTTGAAATTCGTAATTGAATCCCCAAAACTTGCTCAACAAATTCTCGGCAGCTGTTCCCCCTGTAAAAAATTGACCACCCTGCTACCACCGATCTTACTTTGCATAACCACCTTACCCCGATGTTCGCTCGTGGTATGACCAATGATAGCAGCGGCACCACAAACATCATGGGCACGAAGAATGGTAAGTGCTTCATCTGCTCTTTCTGCTTTGACAACGGCTACGAAAACACCTTCATTGGCAACGTACAAAGGATCAAGGCCCAACATTTCGCAGGCACCACTCACTTCTTCAGCAATGGTTATGTCTTTTTGCCGGATATCTATGCCCAGACCTGTAATCTCGCTTAGTTCATTGAGTACCGATGCCAGGCCTCCTCTTGTAGCATCCCGTAAAAAATGAACATCTTTGCCCAGAAAATCAAGCATAGCCAATACAGGGTTTTTTAGTGAACAGGTATCACTTTTTACGGAGGTCTCAAATTCCAGTCCTTCACGAAGGCTCATTATGGCCACTCCATGCGCTGCAATGGGACCACTAAGGATGACCACATCACCCGCTCCTACCCTTTGGTGGCGGATATCGGCATGGGCGTGAACAACACCCACCCCCGTTGTATTGATGAAAATTTTATCCCCCTTGCCCTTTTGCACTACTTTTGTATCCCCGGTTACAATATCAATGCCGCAGTTGTCAGCTGCCCGACGGATGGACATGAGTACTTCCTTAAATTCATCAATGGCAAGGCCTTCTTCAAGGATGAAGGATAGGGTAAGGTAGCGCGCAGAAGCACCACACATAGCCAGATCATTGACAGTGCCGTGAATGGCCAGGTCTCCTATATTTCCTCCCGGAAAAAAAATTGGAGAAACCACGTATGAATCGGTGCTGATGGCCAGCTTGCCATGCAGGTCGAGGATGGCACCATCGTGCTGTTGATCGAGCATTGGATTTTTCAATACATCAAAGACTCCACTCTTCAGCAACTTGTGCGTAAGAATACCACCGCTGCCATGGCCCAGATTGATATGATCAAAATCAAATTGAGGTACCGGACATTCCAAATTCATTTTCATGATACTTCTATTGTAGGGTTGTTCCAGGCGGAAGAATAATGGAAGTAAGCCGCACATGCGCCTTCACTGCTTACCATGGGAGCACCAAGTGGATGCTCGGGCCTGCACTTTACACCAAAATTTGGACAGTCCATTGGCTTTTTAAGGCCCTTCATGATGGCTCCACTGATGCAATCCTTGTCCTCATCTACGGTGTCGAGGTTGAGATTAAATTTAAGTCTGGCATTAAATCTCTTATAACGATCGCGCACTTCAAAGCCGCTCATGGGTATAGGGCCAATGCCCCTCCACACTTTATCCGTAACTTCAAAAACATCAGTCAGGGTTTGTCTTGCCACTGTATTACCCGCTTCCTGTACACTCCTTACATATTGATTTTCTACCTCGTGTCTGCCTTCTTCCAATTGCGTAATGGTCATCAATATGCCCTGCAACAAATCAATGGGTTCAAAACCTGTGACCACTATAGGGCATCGGTATTTTTCGGCAATAGGGTAATACTCATCCAGTCCCATGATGGTGCAAACATGGCCGGCAGCCAGAAAACCATCGATCTTATTTTCAGGATCAGACAAGATGGCTTCCATAGCCGGGGGCACCAAAACATGGGATGCCAGAATGCTGAAATTTTCTGCACCCGCTTTATCGGCATGGACCACAGCAAGTGCATTGGCGGGAGCTGTGGTTTCAAAACCCACAGCAAAAAACACTACCTGTTTTTCGGGGTTGGCCATGGCCAGTTGCACCGCTTCCAAAGGCGAATAAAGAATGCGAACATCGGCGCCTCTGGCTTTTACTTCCAGCAGACTCAGATGGCTGCCCGGCACGCGCAACATATCTCCATACGAGCACAAAATCACATCTTGTCTTTGAGCCAGGTGGATGGCTTCGTCGATCACACCCAGGCTGGTAACACAAACCGGACAGCCCGGACCATGAACCAGGGTGAGCTCCTTGGGCAACAAATCTACAATGCCATTTTTAACAAGGCTGTGGGTCTGGCCTCCGCAAATTTCCATGAGGGTCCAGGGCCTACTCACCTTTTTGTGGATCTCTTGCATCAACACATCAAAGAGGTGCGGATCTCTGTATTCGTCTAAGTGTTTCATCAATGAAATTTAATCGTGGAATTGTAATGAATTTTATCAACCATCGTTGCCCTCCAACTGTTCTGTTACTTCACCCATCTGCAAAAGATAGTCAAAGGTCCTCCGGGCTTCTTCCTCATCCACTACGCTGATGGCTACGCCTACGTGAACCATTACATAATCCCCAACTTTTGCTTCTGGTGTCATATACAGGTTTACTTCTTTGGCAATGCCTCCAAATGAAACCTTTGCGGTACGAAAGATTTCATCCAATTGTGCGGTGATCTCCAATATTTTTCCGGGAATGGCTAGACACATGGTATTGCTGTTTTTAATTTTATTGCTGAATGATTTTTTTTGGTCAACTGGTACAACGCCAATTGTCCTAAAGCTATATTTTCATCATTGGGGCTAAATTCTTTGTGGAGAAAAATTTGGTTTTTCCCTTTATTCCGAGCAAACAAAGCATCAATCAGATATGCATTCTGGAATACACCTCCACTAAGGGCAATGCGATGGCAATTTGTATGATCTGCCTGCTCCAAAATTAATATGGCAAGGCTGTGCCAAAAGGTAGCGGCCATCGTTTTGGCATCTTTTGCTGCCTCAAGATCCAATATCCATTGCTCTGCTGCACTGCTGTAATCAATAATATTCCCTTTGATGGTAAATACATATGGTTCTTGGTCGTCTACCTCTCCCGCCTGCCATGCCAATGCTTCCAGTTTCATGGCTACTTCACCTTCATAACTTTGCACATCACCCAGATCAAGCATAGCTGCAAAGGCATCAATTAATCTACCCATAGAGGAGGTAAACAAAGGTGCCTTATTTCGTAATCTTGTATAATACTTCCACTCCTCTTCAGAAAAGCAATGACCCATTCGTACTGCAGCTTGATTTGATCCGCCAAAAACGGATAAAGCCGATAAACGTGGCTCCTGGCTCATCCTATCTCCTGCAAGCTGCGGAAAATAGGATAGTGAAAATATTCTTTTTATTTCTCCTCTTTCAAGACTAAAGGTCTCACCGCCCCATATCTGACCGTCATCGCCATAACCTGTGCCATCCCAGATCACCCCGAGGATCGGCTCTGTTGATTGCAATAAATGGTGTTCTGCCAGTACAGCCGCAAAGTGGGCTTTGTGGTGTTGAAAAGACAATTCACCGGCATGCCCCTCCTCCGCTATGGTGACACCAAGGGCTTTGCTGTGGTAGTTGGGGTGTGCATCTGTAAGTACAAACGACGGCTTTGCTTCGGTGAGTTTTAGCATATGATCAATGACCATTTGAAGCTGAACGATGCTTTCATACGATCCCAGCTTGCCAAGGTATTGACTTACATTGATGTTGCTACCTATGTGCAGCGCAAAACAGCTTTTCATATCGGCACCCATGGCCAACAAAGGTTCAAAAGCGGGCTCCAATATTTGGTCCATCACCGCGGGCGCAAAACCACGACTCCTCCTGATTAAGATCGGATGACCAGCCGTTGTGCAGCGCAATACGCTGTCATCCTGAGGTACTACAATTTCACGGTTGTTTATCAAAAAATAATCGGCAATGCCTGCCAGGTTGTCTAAGGCTAGTTTGTCTTTGTATTCGATTGGGCAGCCACTGATATTGGCACTGGTTGCCACAAGCGGCTTTTGAAAATGATCACTGATCAGTGCCAATAATGGGCTATAGGGCAGCATAACACCCAGATGTGCCAGGCCTGGAGCTACTTCTTCTATTGCAATGCCACTCCGGGTTTGGGATCTTAAACGACACAGTACGATGGGAGAAGCTGGTGAAAGCAACCAGTTTTTCTCATGGCTGTTAATTTCCACATCTTGTTGTGCGGCCCGCAAATGCGGATACAAAATAGCCAGGGGTTTGCGCGGACGCATTTTGCGATATCTCAAAGCAGACACCACATCTGCCCGCGTAGCGTCACATATGAGCAGGTAGCCGCCAATGCCTTTCACCGCCACAATGCTCCCGGCCATCAATGCACCTGCCACAGCAGGGATGATGGCATTTTGTCTTTCTTCGACAATGGCACCACTGGCAGTTACAAATGACATCATTACGGCACAGTCAGGACAAGAGTTGGTCTGGCTGTAAAAACGCACATCGTTGCTGCGATTATATTCCTGATTACAGCCAGGACATATCTGAAAATCTGCCATTGATGTATTTTCTCGTTCGTAGGGTAAGGCCTTCATGATCGAATACCGCGGACCACAATTGAGACAGGTAGTAAATGCGTATTGATAACGCCTGTTTTGAACATCCTGGATGGCAAGCCTGCATGCTTCACAAAGAGCCAGATCGGGGGTAATCCACAAGTCGAAACTTTGTTTGGGACTGCTCTGAATTATTGAAAAATCTGTAAAATGGGTAAAGGGTACAATTTCCGTTTGAATATCTGCCATAACAGCCATAGCCGGAAGTTGATTCTGCAAGGCATGGAGAAATAGCTGGAAGTCCTCATCATTTGTATTGACATAGATGTGTACGCCGTCAACAGCATTGGCTACTGTGCCGTTAAGATGCATCTCACGGGCAATGCGATACACGGCAGGACGAAAGCCCACACCCTGAACCCTGCCGCTGATATGTAGATGGCGGGTTTTCATTTCTCTGATGATCGTCAGACCGTTGTGGTCTGCTGTTGTTTTACTTTAAGCCACTCATACCATAAATCCATGCCTTCCCCTGTAAGGCTGCTGACTTCAATGATCTCTAATTCCGGGTTGACCCTGCGCGCATTTTCCTTTGCCTTTTCAATGCTGAAAGGTACATAGGGCAACAAATCAATTTTGTTGATGATGCACAGATGGGAGGAATAAAACATATCCGGATATTTCAGTGGCTTGTCGTCGCCTTCTGTAACACTCATGACCACTACCCGATACTTTTCACCGAGATCAAACATTGCAGGACAAACGAGATTGCCAACATTTTCAATGAAAAGTACAGAATCTGATTCAGGCTTTAGCCCCTGAAGCGTATGGTAGACCATGTGGGCATCTAGGTGACAGCCTTTGCCCGTATTGATCTGTGAAACTTTGGTACCCGTAGCATGGATGCGGTCTGCATCATTGGTGGTTTGCTGATCTCCTTCAATAACAGCAAATGGCAGTGTATCTTTGAGATCAGTGAGGGTTTTTTCCAGCAGGGATGTTTTGCCCGAGCCGGGAGAACTTACCAGATTCAAACACAATATCTCCTTGGCATCAAAGTAACCTCGATTACGTTCAGCCAAAAGATTGTTTTGATGCAAAATGTCTTTTTCTACATCGATAATTTTGTGTGAATCTATGTGTTCATGATCGTGGGAATGGCCGCCTCCGCAGCCGCAGCTTACACACATATTTGTAATATTTTAAGTTTTATCAGTCGATGAGCAGGGACTTAACCCTTAACTCTTTTCCTGAAATGATGTCTTTGAAATAACTATTGCAAACAGGGCAGATGTCGTAAACCTGGACCATATTGAAATCACAGCCACAATCCAGGCAACGAGCTTTGCCGGGGGGTCTGGAGATTTCCAATTTGGATCCATCGAGTACGGTGCCCTTGATGGCTTGTTGCCAGGCAAAATCAAAGGAAGCCAACTCTACCCCGCTGAGTTCTCCAATCACCAGTTCTATGCCGCTGAATTTGTCGACCCCAGCCTTGACGGCTTCTTTATCGGCAATTTCAACGATGCCCATGGCGATGGAAAGTTCGTGCATAAATCAGGCCTTGGTGGCTTTTGATTTGGGACGAAAAACGAAGGCAAGCACAAGAGAAATCACAATGGCAACTGAAACCAGTGCGTGTTCCGGTTGGGTAAAATAGTGGATTACACTCCAACCATTGTGTGTATGGTCACCATGACCGGGGTGGGCGCTGGCCAATGCAGGCAGAGACACGATGATCAACATCCAGGCTGCTTTCAGATAATTGAGTATTCCTTTCATGTTTATTTAGATTGATTAAAAATGAGGATATCAAATAGTATTACAAAACTATGCAACGAAAGTATATCGCTTGGCAAATCAGCTTTATGATCCAAATCATATTCGGTACTGATCATAATCAACAGAATCCGTAAAACCTGTATCTAATTTTCCGATGTTTTTTAACCTTCAAATCAAAAGGCCAATGTCAAAACACAAGTTATCTGAGGAAAAGTGGTTTGAACAACCCACTTATTATGACGAGATCCGCTTTAAGGGATACACGCGCAGGGATTTTATGAAATTCGCCAGTATGATGGCAGCTTTTATCGGATTGGAATCTTCGGCCATTGGCCAGGTAGCAAAAGCGATGGAAACCAAACCCAGGCTACCGGTCATCTGGCTGCACTTTCAGGAATGTACCTGTTGCAGCGAAAGTTTTATCCGTTCTTCCCACCCTATCGTAGCCGATATTTTATTGGATAAAATTTCGCTGGATTATTCTGAGACATTGATGGCTGCATCGGGTACTCAGGCAGAAGCAGCCTTAAAAAATACACTCGAAAAATACAAAGGCCAATATATATTGTGTATCGAAGGCAGTGTGCCTACCGGTGCCGATGGAGTATATTGTATGATTGGAGGTAAAACATCTATGCAGATTTTGGAAGAAGTAGCAGAAAATGCGGCAGCCGTGATTGCATGGGGCAGTTGTGCCAGCAATGGTTGCGTTCAATCAGCCAAACCCAATCCAACCTCTGCCACCCCTATCCACAAACTGGTCAAAGGCAAACCAGTGATAAAAGTACCTGGCTGTCCTCCAATTGGAGAAGTTATGGCGGGTGTGATTGTACACTACCTTACTTTTGGAACCATTCCTGAACTCGACCGATTGGGCAGACCCAAAGCATTTTACAGCAAACGCGTTCACGATACTTGTTACAGACGTCCATTTTACGATGCAGGCTTGTTTGTAGAAACATTTGATGATGAAAATGCTAAAAAAGGATATTGTTTGTACAAAGTAGGATGCAAAGGTCCAACCACTTACAACGCATGCGGCGTAATGAAATGGAACGAAGGAACCAGCTACCCAATCCAGTCTGGTCACCCCTGCATAGGCTGTAGCGAAGAAAACTACTGGGACAATGGCAGATTGTATCAAAGGGCTTCTTCTTTTGCCGGTTTTGGCATTGAATCAGATGCCGACACTTTGGGCAAATACGCATTGGGCGCCACCGGAGTTGCGTTGGCAGGTCACGCCATCTTGACCAATATTAACAAACGAAAAGACATCAACACCCTTACAGCCGAAGGCGAAGCCGGTGATGTAGATGTAATTGAATAAACCATAAAAACCAGGTATAATGGGAAAAAGAATAGTTGTCGATCCTATCACCCGTATCGAGGGACACTTAAGGATTGAAGCCGATATTGAAAATGGTAAAATCAAAGACGCCTACAGCTCGGGAACGATGGTGCGTCTTATTGAAGAAATTCTGAAAGGACGGGATCCCCGCGACGCATGGGCATACGTTGGAAGGGTTTGTGGTGTTTGCACATCTACACACTCCCTCACCTCTGTCCGCACAGTTGAAGATGCGCTGAAAATAAACATACCTGCGAATGCAGAGTTGGTGAGAAACATCATGCATTGCACACTCTATATGCACGATCACGTGGTGCACTTTTATCACCTACATGCCATGGACTGGGTGGATGTAGTAAATGCATTGAAAGCTGACCCTAAAAAAACTTCAGAACTTGCACAAAGTCTTTCACATTGGCCCAAAAGTTCTCCCGGTTATTTTAGCGACATCCAGGCTCGTATTGGCAAGTTTGTGGCCAGCGGTCAGCTCGGCATTTTTGCCAACGGTTATTGGGGACACCCTGCCTACAAACTGCCGGCCGAAGTAAACCTGATAGGTCTTGCACACTATCTTGAAGCATTGGAGTGGCAGAAAGAAATCGTAAAAATCCATGCCATCTTCGGTGGTAAGAACCCCCACCCCAACTATTTGGTGGGTGGTATGGCCTGCTCAATCGGGCTCGATGATGTAAGCGGTATCAATGCAGAAAGACTGGCCATGGTGGATCGCTTGCTGGAAGAAGGCAAACAATTCATTGAACAGGTTTATATTCCGGATCTGATGGCCATTGCTTCCTTCTACAAAGACTGGGGCGGCATAGGTGGAGGTTTGGGCAACTACCTTGTTTACGGGGACCTGCCTACAAAAGGCATCAACGATCCTTCTTCGTTCAAATTCCCTGGGGGAGCCATCCTCAACAAGGACATCAGCAAGGTCTACGACGTGGATCTCAAAAAAGATGACGAAATTCAGGAATTTATCAAACACTCCTGGTATGACTACAGTGGTGGCGATGAGCAAGGCCTTCACCCATGGAAAGGCGAAAGTAAGATCAACTATACCGGACCCAAACCACCATTTGAACACCTTGATGTAAAGGATAAGTACTCTTATCTTAAGACACCAAGATGGAATGGCAATGCCATGGAGGTAGGACCGCTGGCACGTGTGCTGGTAGGTTATGCCAAAGGCATCGAAGAATACCGTGCTGTAGTTGACAAAGCGCTTACAGACCTGAATGTACCGGTTACAGCCCTGTTCTCAACATTGGGAAGAACGGCAGCCAGAGGTTTTGAATGCGCATTGACTGCACAGTGGGGCAGAGAATTCTTTGACCAGTTGATCAGCAATATCAAAAACGGTGATACGAGAATGGCAGACACCAGTCTGTTCAATCCGGAAACCTGGCCTAAAACAGCCTTTGGAGTAGGATTTGCCGAAGCGCCAAGAGGTGCACTTGCCCACTGGATCAACATCGAAGATCAGAAGATTGCCAATTATCAGCTGGTAGTCCCTACCACATGGAATGCTTCACCCAGAGATACCAAAGGCCAGATGTCGGCTTATGAATCATCACTGATCGACACACCGGTAGCCGATGAAACACAACCACTGGAAATCATCAGAACCATCCACAGTTTTGATCCTTGTATGGCCTGCAGCGTTCACCTTTATGATGAAGAAGGCACAACCGTAAGCAGGGTCAATGTAGTAGGTGATTAATCCTCTAAATGTAAAACAATGGCAGAAAAACTATTAAGGGTACACCGGCTCAGGCGAATTTACGTGTGGGAGTTACCCGTAAGAATATACCACTGGATCAATGTACTGGTTTTGCTGGTACTGGTGGTCACCGGATTTTACATTGGCAACCCACTGGCCTTGCTGAGTGGCAAAGAAGCTTCAGAGGCCTATACCATGGGCTGGTTCAGATTCCTGCATTTTGCAGCCGCGTATATTTTCTTTTTCAACTTTGTATTCCGGATTTACTGGGGCTTTGTGGGAAATAAATATGCCAACTGGAAACAGTTTATTCCCACCTCCAAAGCATTCTGGAAAGAATTGAAAACGGTATTGAAAGTAGATATCCTTCAGATGAAAGGAGACAAGGAAGAAAGAGAACACCTGAGTATTGGTCACAACGCGCTTGCCGGTCTGACCTACTTTGGCACCTTCCTTGCCTTCCTGCTCCAATGTCTTACCGGCTTTGGACTCTATGCATCCATGGCTTCCTGGTGGTTTCCCAAGCTTTTTGCCTGGGTACCCTTCCTTTTGGGAGGCGATATCCTTACACGACAGATCCACCATTGGACCATGTGGTTTTTTATCCTTTTTGCAGCCATCCACGTGTACCTGGTATTTTACCATGACTACGTAGAAGGCAGAGGTGAAATCAGCAGCATGGGCGGAGGATGGAAATTTATTGAAGAAGAATTTTTCAAAAAGAATAAATCCCATACCCCAAATCCAGAGGCATGATCAATACCAACAACAAGCCTGTACTCCTCCTCGGCATCGGCAATATTCTCATGGGCGATGAAGGCGTAGGCATACACGCTATCGAACGGGCAGAATCCTTCGATATCCCCGAATGGATGGATACCTTAGACGGAGGTACCGGAGGATTTCACCTGCTCGAATATTTTGAAAAATACAGGCATGTAGTCATGATTGACGCAACCTTGGATGATAAAACCACAGGTAGCTGGCGAAAAATTACCCCCCGATATGCATCCGACTTTCCACGCGCCATGAGTACCCACGACATTGGTCTTAAGGATCTCGTAAGCGCATTGCACCTATCAGGTCGTTTGCCGGAAATCACGTTATACGTAATCAGTATAGAGAGTATACAACAGCAAGGTATTTATCTTACGGATAAAGTAAATAAAGGAATGGAAGAAGTATTGCAAGATATTTTGGCAACTGTACATGAACCTCTTGCAGTGGTGTAAAGTACTAAAACACAAATAATGTAATGACTTGTTGTTTTGAGCAGGAAGTTATAATGAGTGAAGGCTTCAAATCTTTATCTAAAAGTTCAGGATTGGAAGCCTTTCCTTTTTAAAAGCCCTCCTATTACTAAACTTCAGTTATATTCTTACCATTGAATAAATCCCTCAAGAGTGTAAAAAAGTATTAAAAAGCCAGGGTGGCAGGCAATGAAGCTAGTCCAATTGTCAATTTGACAGTATCTTGCATTAAAGTGCAAATTTTGAGGCTTCAATTCATCATTTATATCATTTTAGGATGTTTTTTTGAGACAACGCTCAATGGTCAGTCCTTTAAGACTCGATTTGAATACTTGAGTGATGATCAAGGACTTCCTCAAAATCATGTGTTTAGTGTATCACAGGACAGTGATGGGTTTATTTGGTTTTGCACCATGGGTGGATTAGCCAAGTACGATGGCTTTCAATTCACCAATTTCACATTTGACGAGCAGGATTCAACCACCGTATCTGCCTCCTACATTGACCAGATTCTGGAAGACAGCAAACACAGGTTTTGGGTTGGCACCTTGAATGGCTTTAACCAAATGGATCGCAAAACAGGCAAATTCAAGAGGTATTTGCACAATGAAAATGATGTCAATAGCCTTGGCCACAATAAAACCAAAGGACTGGCAGAAAGAAAGGATGGGAAAATATGGATCGTACATAATGATGGTATTGATTGTTTTGATCCTCAAACAGAAAAATTTGTCCACTATTTACATGATGATTTTGAAATCAGCAGACATTCCGGACACGTTTTTATTGACCGCAAAAACCGAATTTGGGTAATTGGCACCAAAGGCGTTTTTTTGGTAAATGAATCCAGACAAAACCTTGAATATATAGGGCAACCTGCCGTTAAATCTGAAATACCATTGGAAGGAAGGAAGTTTTATGAAGACTCTCAAGGCAATTTGTGGGTGGGATTCAACAGGTGTTTGGCACTATTCAATACTGAGAACCGAAGTTTTACCTTATCTCCCATAGGCAAAAATGGGCTCGATGTATCCCAAGTACTGGAATACCCGAAAGGAACACTGGCGATTGGCACACACGGAGATGGATTAATCATGTATTCGCTTAAAGAAAGAAAAATCATACAACAATACAATTATTCTCCTTCAGATCCCGGGGGTATTAGCGGGTCATCCATTTACAGCATGCATGTTGACAAACAAAACAATCTATGGTTAGGCTTATTTTATGGGGTCAATAAAATAAATCCGGGCAGCGATCGATTTCCATTGATGACACATGCACCGGGCATACACAACCTGGCCAATTATAGTTTGTTGTTGCACCAGGACAACTATGGTGGCATCTGGAACAACACGATGAAGGGACTCTTTTATATAAAGAATTCCAGTTCACCTTATATTTCAATGTTAAGCCCCCCTCAATTCTCACAGGGCTTTAATAATTTGAAACCCATATTTTCCGACAATCAAAAATTGTATTTCAGCATACTCAACAAGGGTATTTTTGCTTATTCTTTTTCGAAGAAAACCATAGAAACCATTGCCCCTGATAAAAATCTGGGGGAATTGGTAGTGCAAAAATTTGAAATACACCCAAAAAAACCTACTGCTCTTTTTATAGGATGTGTGCAGGGACTTTGCAAGCTGGATCTTTTATCCGGTGATACAACCTGGCTGCTGCCCAAGCGCATGGATCAAAGACTTTCGGGTAATTATGTGGGACGATTTTATTCTCCTGATGGAAATCAATTTTATTTTATTAATACAGAAAAACTTTGTGTCTATGACTGGGATAAGAAGACAATGCGATCCGTATCCTCACCTTATCCCATAAAGGGTACAATTTTTAATATTAAGAAAAACAACAACCAACTATGGATTGCCAGCACCTATCAAATATACATTTATAATATAAATAATAATACATGGAAAAATGTAGTTCGCAAGGATGACGGATCACGTCTTCCTTCTGCGGGTTTGGAAATAGACAAACAGGGTTACATTTGGAGCATTACTGATTCCGAAATCAGTAGGATTGATCCGAATGGAAAGGTAACACACCACTATCACTCTCCCACAGGATTTACAAATGGAAACAATGCACAAGGCAGGGATGGTACGTTGTTTTTTGGAGGCAATGAAGGGGGTGTGATATTTCATCCTGAACGATATTTCAAAGATACGATTGCACCTAAAATAATATTTACAGGCCTTGAAATTGCCAACAAAGCTGAAGACCTTGGCATACAAAATGAATACGTAAGCACATTCCGCCTGAAGCACAACCAAAAAACATTCTCTCTCAATTACGCTGCTTTGCATTTTATCAACAGAGAAGCCATTCGTTATCACTACAGGCTTCTGGGCTTCGACAAGGACTGGATTTACGGGGGAAGTAAAAGAAGGGTCACCTACACCAATCTCTCACCGGGAACATATACCTTTGAAGCGATTGCCACAACTGAAGATGGGATAAGTTCTAAAATGCCATTAAAAATTACCATCATTATAGAAGCCCCTTTTTACCGAACATGGGCTTTCTATGCTTTGATTGCTTTCCTTATAGCTTTGCTTTCCTATCTTTTTTACGATATAAGAAAGAAAGCCGCTGAAGCGGAAAAGAAGAGAGAACTGGCAGAACAAAATGCCAATTACAAATCTATGTTTATGGCCAATATGAGCCATGAAATACGGACACCCATGAATGCCATTGTAGGCCTGAATCAATTGTTGATGGACACGCCTTTGACACCCAAACAAATGGAATATGTAAAGGCCATCAATATTTCATGTGAAAATATGCTTTGGATAATTAATGATATTCTGGATCAGGCCAAAATTGAAAGCGGTAAATACACCATTGTTCACAAAGATTTCAACCTGATGCAAATGTTGGAACAAATCAGAACTTTATTTGCGGCCAGGGCGGGCGAAAAGGATTTGGTTTTTGATCTAAAGATAGATAACGATGTCCCTCTCTTATTGAAAGGAGATCAGGTGCGCTTATTTCAAATTCTTGCCAATCTTCTGGGCAATGCTATTAAGTTCACCAACCAAGGTAAAGTAAATTTACAGGTAGGTATTTACCAGACCATCTCCAATGGTTGTGAATTGCGATTTGATGTAAGAGATACCGGCATTGGTATACCCAGAGAAAAGCTGGAAGAAATTTTTGATAGCTTTAGCCAGATTCAGGAATTAGAAAATACGGGTAATCAGGGAACCGGACTTGGCTTGTCTATTGTAAAACAGTTGTGCTCTTTGTTGGGTGGTAAAATCAGCGTAGAGTCAACCCACGGTCAGGGATCCAACTTCACTTTAATCCTGCCTTTCGAATTTGCAAGTCAGCATAATATTATCCAGGAGGGCAAGACCAAAGCAAAGACCATGTATGGACTCCATATTTTACTGGTAGAAGATGCCCCTCTAAACCAATTGGTGGCCTCAGAATTGCTTTACAAACACTTTGAAGGCTTAAATCTGGATATTGTTTCAAATGGAGAAGAAGCCTTGAAAAAATGCAGTACTACCCAATATGATGTAGTTTTAATGGATGTTAAAATGCCGGTTATGGATGGCTTAGAGGCAACGCGTCAATTGCGTAAGATGGGATACAGTTATCCCATACTGGGATTAACTGCTAATGCCATACCCCAACAGCTGGAGGAATGTAAAAAAGCAGGTATGGATGAAAGTACAACCAAACCCATTAAAATAGGGGAATTAGTGGAAAAAATACAAGCCTTGGTAAACCGTGATTGATCTCTCAACGCTTTTTGGTTTATTTGATGATGAAGCTTTAGTAGTTAAGTTCCTTTCATTGTTTCAAAAAGAAGTGCCACTGTTGATGGTTCAGCTAGAAAATAATATTTTAGAAAAGGAACCTGAAAAAGCCAATATCAATGCACATACTATAAAAAGTCAGCTCAAATATCTTGGGGCCACCGATGCAATAAAACTGGCAGAAAGTCTTGAGCATGCATGTGAACCTAACGCGGGTTATTCAGTAGAAAAACAGCTGGAAACACTGGAGGCATTGAAAAAAGAAATTACTTTAGTACTGCTGTGCACTCAAAACTGGCTCAACGGAGCAAAGATTGTCAAGCCTTAACAACCATCTGATAGCCACTGCCATGGATGTTGAGAAAAGAAATTCGGCCATCTTCACCCAAGTAAGTCCTAAGCTTGCTTACATAAACATTTAAACTGCGCTCCCTGAAATTGTGCTCATCATCCCAAATGAGTTTCAAAGCCATGTCCCTTTCAATGATCCCGTCCGCAGCATCGCAAAAAAGCTTCAGTAGCTTGGCTTCAATGGCACTCATTCGCTGAATCCTATCTTCATTTTTTAATTCACGGGTAGAAGCATTAAATTCGTAGCCTCCTATCTGATAAATTTGCGCCTCACCCTTTTTACGGGAGGGAGCCTCTACCCTTCTCAATATGGCCTGTACCCTTAGATGTAGTTCCTGCATACTGAAGGGTTTTGTAATGTAATCATCAGCCCCCAATTCCAATCCCTGTATTCTCTTTTCCTTTTCAATCTCACCGGTGAGAAATAAAAATGGGATCTCTGGCTGAAGCAATTTCATTTCTGATGCCAATTCAAATCCTGTTTTTAACGGCATACGCACATCCAGGATACAAAGACCATAGGATTGCTTTTTAAATGATTCAAGACCTTCAAATGCATTGTGGAAAAGATCACAATTAAAACCCTTGGCTTCAAGGTATTCTTTCACCAGTGGACTCAGGGTACGATCGTCGTCAACCATTAAAATTCTTGTCATGAGCAGAGGCTGTTGAAATACAAAAATAATCAAAGACCCGTGTTTTAATACTTTTTTACACTTTTTACCTTTTACTAACATATTTCCCGCATCAGCCATTGCCAACTTTGCCTTGCAATTAACTACAAACATCAACTGTCATGCGATTACAAACATTTTTTAAGCTGGGTCTGATATCCCTTGTGTTGCTGCCCACAGTGCTGGTTAGCCAAAATATAAATGTAAGTCTCATCTTTCCCCCTCCGGCACCCAGTTCTGTGGAGGCACTTGTAAAACTCAACGGACAAGCCATCATTACGCTGTCAAATGCAGGTGCTCAAAGCCATAGCCTGAAATTACTGGTAAGCCTGGATGGAAACAACGGTGTAAAAGCCAATATGACCAATGACTATGTTCCCTCTACAATCATCACCCTCGGTGCCGGAGAGAGCAAGGTTTTGACAGGAACCATGTTAAATGCCCATTATGCCAATCTGACTGAAAATCACCTTCAATACAGTGGTGTTACCAAAAATACCATTCTACAAACTGAAAAACTTCCGGAAGGCGTATATACCATCTGCGTGAAAGCTTACGATTACAATACCGGTGTACTTTTATCCTCTTCCTTTGGAGGATGCACCACCATCATGGTCACTCAATACGACCCTCCTATGATTTTACTTCCAACGCATAACAGCACCGTCCTTGCGTCACAACCCACCTTTACCACAATGAGTTGGACTCCCTCCGGCATTCCCGGAACAACCCGATATAAAATGGAATTGATAGACATGGATCTCAATCACCTGCTCAATCCCAATGAAGCTTTCGACAATCCGGCCATTATCCTGCATTTTAAAAAGGATAATTTAATTACCACCAATTTCGTTTACGATGCCTCGCTGCCCAAGTTGACCCCCGGACATCACTATGCCATGCGCGTCACAGCCTATGATCCACAAAACAAACTGAATTACAAAAACAAAGGAAAAAGCCCTGTCATTTCTTTTCTTTATAAATTTCCTGAGATCAACAACAATCCTCCTAAGAACAATGGACTGGAGCCCGGAAACTTTGATGTTAAAAACAATAACCAAAATGTATACAGCTTGGCTTCCTGTCAGCAAAATATCAACATTGCCGACAACGTAGCAATAGCCGGCAATGGCATTATAAAAAAATACGATGTTATAACCATCGGTCAGTTTAAACTCAAATTGACAGAAGTCAACTGGAACAACACAACGCTGTCAGGTAAAGGAAAAATCATACAATCCTGGTTCAAAGTACCTATACTGGTAGAATTTACAGATCTGAAAATCAATAAAAATAAAATTGTAATCGACGGCAGCGCTATTGGCAGAAATGACAACAATGTGCCTTCAGACTGGATCAATGATCTGGGCAACATCTCCTTTGGAGGGCCCCAGATCGAAGCTTTATTCAACAAACTTTTGGGCAGCCCGCAAAGAGTAATGACCTGGCCTTATGAAAACATGGATAGCATTGGACTGGGCATGCCCATAGGCATAAAAAGAAATTTTGGAGGAGCCGACCAGACAATAGCCATCGTAGGTATGGTGTTTTCTGCCAAGGGTGCCGGTTTAAATGCGGTTTCACAGGTCAAAATGCCTGCTTACAATCAGAAAATCTCTGTAGCAGCATCCGGAGTTTGCATCGATGAAAAAGGCTTTACCAAAGAAGCTTTATTGTATTTGATCGAAGAACTGACCCTCAATCAAAACGGCAATCTTAAACTCAAATTATTCGAAGGAGAACCGGGCAATCTCCAAAAAGGGACCTACCTCAAAATGGATACCAAAGGGTTCGCCGGCATGCAGTTGGATGGAAAATTTGTAATTGACAGCAAGGTTGCCAAACCGGTAGACCCTCAACTTTCATCAGTGGATGCGGTGTTTAAGATTACCGTTGAGAACCCATCAAATTTTATTCTCAACAACATCAGTGTCACCCCTTTCACCCTGGTGAAATTGCCGGAATTCCAAATGACAGTTTCCGGTCTGTCAATTGATCATTCAGACCTCCAAAATCCTGATGGCATTACCTTTCCATCACCGGGATACAATGATAAAGGCAATCTATGGCAAGGCTTTTACCTTAAAAATATTACTGTGAAAATTCCTTCGAGGTTCCACAACAATCAAACCATAAGCTGCCAGCATTTTGTCATTGACCAGGCAGGTTTCAGCGGAATGGTGGATGTGCCGATAGTTTTTGATAAGAACAAAGGAGAAATGGGAGAGAAAAAGTGGAAATACTCCATGAAAGGTCTTTACATCAAGATCATTAAAAATCAATTCAACGAAGGCAAATTCAACGGGGAAATCAGGGTGCCTGTAACTTCAAAAGATTTGTATCTAACGTACCATGCCGCCATGAGCCTAAATGCGAATAATAAACTACTATATAATCTTACCCTTACCAATCAAAATGACATAACCTTCCCTGCCATATTTGCCAAAGGCAGCATCAATCCGGATACTGAACTGCAATTGGAAGAAGAAGGCAATGGTTTCGATCCCGAACTTCATCTTTATGCGACCCTCACATTTAACCGAACCTACAGCTACGAAATTCAGGGTTTCAATTTCGACATTTCAGATGTAGAGGTGCAAGATCTGATCATTTCTAAAGAGGGTGTTGCCATGGGTCCCAACGGAGGATTTTCGCACAGCTATGAATCCGACCAAAGAAGCCTGAATGGCTTTGACATAAGCATAGATACCTTCTATTTTAAAAAGAAAAATCAAATGTATGTAGGCTTTTCTATTTCACTGGTTGGTGAAGACAATGCAGTGGGTGGGAATGCAGGGTTTACTGTCAATACCTCCTATCAACCCGACCACATGATGACGGGAGCCATTCAATTGCAGGAAATAGGCATCCATGGAGATATTTCCGTAGCAACCATCGATGGTAAAATTGTCATCATGGAAGATGATCCTGTATACGGCGATGGCTTCAAAGGAAGTGTTTCCGTAAAATTAAATCTGGGGGAAAAGGGTAGCTCTATTGGAGGGTCAGTAAACATCATCTTCGGCAAAATGCCTGCCCTTAACAATGTAGACCCATACCGTTACTTCTTCTTTAAAGGTGAAATGTTTGCAGGTAACGGTATACCCCTTACTGCCTCTTTGAGAATGTATGGCTTGATGGGTGGCATCTATTACAATATGATCCAGGATGACCCATGGGTAGATCCGGTACCCTACAAAGAATCCAATGCCGATTCCAAATTTGGTCTGCTGGCCGGAGTAGACATTGGTCTTGTTGCCAAACGTGCGTTCCATGCCAAACCACAATTTAAAGTGCAATTCGGAACACAGTCTGGACTTGATATCATTCAGATATTTGGCGATGCCTATGCCTTTACAGAGTGGCAGCCCACCTTCATACCCTATGATGAAAGTACTACCCCTATCCACATCAGCATGAATGCCAAATTGGATTTTAAGAAAAAAGTATTCGATTTTGATAGTGGCATCTCCATTAAATACCCTGTAAGCACTCCGCTGATTGAAGCTGAGGGAAGCATTAAAATGCATGTTGCAGGAGCAAAAAAATGGTTTATAAAAATCGGTGAACCCGGCCCTTCCACCAATATTGGGGTCAAACTTACTTTCCTGCCTGTAAAGAAAAAACATTATTTTATGGCAGGGTATGATTTACCGGGCATGCCGCCTATACCCCAGGAAATTCAGGAAAAACTGGACAAACCCTATATCGGAGACCGTACCGATGTATCAGATGGAGAAAACGAAAATCTGCGATTTGCATTGGGCAGTTTAATGGATTTCAGTACAGGTGATTTGAATGCCTGGATTTTTTACGCCAACTTCGCCGCCATTATGGGTTATGATGTTGCCATGAGCAACGGCTGGGGAGATTGTGGTTTCAACAGCTGGTACATCGAAGGCAGAGCCTATGCCATGCTTTCTGCAGAAGTAGGCATCAAAGCTAAAATTTTCAAAAAAGAGAGAAAATTCAAAGTCGCCTCATTGACAGCCGGAATCATAGCAGACGCAGCTTTGCCCAACCCCACCTGGTTTCATGGCACTGTATTCGGAGAAGCTACCTTCCTTGGCATCATTAAAGGAAAATTTACCTTTGAAGTGGATTACGGCACCAAATGCAGCTACAATCCAAACCCTAAAAATACAGACGCCCTCGAAGGGTTGAAGTATGTACAGGACATTAGTCCAAAGGGCAATAATGTAAAAGTATTTACCGATCCTGAAATTTCGCTTTTGTTCAGCAGCAATGAGAATAAGATTTATACATTACAGGAATACGAAAACGACAAACTTATTGAGCGCAAATTCCGCTTTCCGGTCAAACAGGCAATTGTAAAAATTGATGATGCTGCCAGCAAAGAAAATGGTAAAATACTCGCCAAATGGGGCGACAATGCTTCATACGAAGGGTATTGGAAAACGAATAATACAGGTGATATTTTAAGTTACTATTCCAAAAAAGCATTACCTCCAAAAACCAAGATCCGTGTAATTGCCGAAGTTGAAGTTTGGGAAAATATAGGTGGCAATTTCAAATCCATCGAGGCGAATGGAACCAAAAAAGAATTGGTATTTACCACCGCCGAGGATCCCGATAGAATTGTGGATGAAAACATCGAAGAACTCTATCCGGCCAACGGTCAAAGATACTACCTCCAGAATGATCGGTTCCAAAAGGGGTACATTCAACTGAAAGATGATCAGGACAACATTTTTGTATCCAATGGCCCTGCCATGATGGCACCAGCATTCAAAGTTAAGTTGATACCGGTCGGAGGAGGACAGGTGTTGGAAGGCAAATTTGAGGGATATCAAAACAATCGCGTATCTTTTTCACATCCCAAACTAGCCAACAACAAAACCTATGTATTCCAGCTTATCAAAGTCAATTTGGGCGGTACATTTACCAGTAACGAAAACATAGAAAAGAAAGAACTTCAATTCACAGCTGCAGAATTCAAAACCAATTTAACACAGGAACAAAAATTATTGAATGAATTAAAAACATCCATCAAGGAAAAAGAAATTTATAAGTTTATCTTCAGGACATCCATGTACAACAGCCTGAACGACAAATTGTCTAAAATCAATGAAGGTACAGGTCAGCTGCAATGGATTGGTCCAAATGCCACCGCCATCAAAGCTACTTTTTCTGGTGGAATGGAAGCTTTTGATGCAGCCGATGTAGCACAATTGCATCCTGAGTGGTATCTGGGTCAAACAACCGGTGGTCCCGCCATTCCGGTAACTGACAAAGGAAAGACTTTTGCCGTAAATTATCAATACGAAAAGATAATCAAGCCGTGGAATGAAATTTTAATCCCGGAAGCTTACCCTAATCTGCAACCTCTAAAAATAAACTACAATGCCTATATTTTGAATGCACAGCCCCTGATCAGTCAACAGGAAATTAATGCTATGCTAAAACAGCCTGCTAATCCGGGCTTCAACATAGCCTCTCCACCTGCTATGGTAAGTCAGGAAATCATGATGACAGATTGTGGCATAGCACACATGCAATACAACCAGTTCATGGCTAAAATGCTGGACCCTGAAACCAAGGGAAAAGCTGCCCTAAACAATATTATGGGCAAACCCAAACTTTATACCTTTTTCATGAGCTTTATGTTTGATGCTGATTTCCGCAATGCATTTAAACCACCGGTAAAAGGAAGCTATCATTTAATCCTTCACCGGGATCCGGCATATCACTACCGTAAAACCTGGAAATTGTAAAATAAAAGCCGTCTGATTGATTTCAGACGGCTTTTTAATTTGCAGAACAATGGCATTACGGGTGTCCTATTTGACTACTATTTAAATCACCGGATTGAATAAAACGGTGACTGGGTTTCCAATTTAATACTTTTTTACACTTTTTATTTTTTGCTTACATGTTTACTCGTGCTTTGAGACGCAATTTTGTCTCATCAAATACTACAGACTATGAGACGGCAATTTAATTTCATGACCTTATTGTTGGGGTTGTTGACAGCCGGAACACTTCCGGCCCAAAATCAACCATCCAACGTCCACTTGATCTCCCGCGTAACAAAAAATGAGATCAAACTTAGATGGGCTCCCACCGATGCGGAAACCTGGAGGGAGAGCACTGTAAAAGGTTATTATTTATTGAGAGCAACGGTGCCCACAGACACACTGGGTCTGGCAACCTATGCGTATGATACACTGGCAAACATGATATTACCACTTCCATCTGCTCAATGGGAAAAGTTGGTTGATGAAGATACCTATTGTGCAGCAGCCTGGACCTCTCTATATGAAAAAAAACCAGCATCATCCGGAAACTTGATACAACAAATTAAACAACAGGACGACATTCTCAATAAGGCTTATTTTGTGGCTATGCTGGCAGCCGATCAATCCCAAAAAGCTGCCAATGCCATGGGTTTACAATTTACAGACAAAACCGCAGTAACCGGAAAACAATACATTTATAAAGTGGGCATTCATGGGCTAAAAAATGACTACTCCACAACATATGCAGATACGAAAACAATTTTCAATCTTGCAAGTCCCCTTCCACCTGTGTCTATCAGTAAAGAAAAATCCATTACCATCAAATGGGACCCTTCTGCGGATCAATGGGGTTATACTACCTACCATGTAGAAAGATCAGAGTCTCTTGAAGGTTCCTATAAGCGTCTTACGAGTACTCCCTTCTTACATTTGCAAAATCCCAATGGGAACAGTTCTGAGTATAGTTATTATACAGATACAATTGGCGTCAATTATAAAGTTTTTTATTACAGATTGGTAGGCATTGATCCTTTTGGCGAAGAAAGTATACCTTCAGTAGCCGTAGCAGGGATGGGCAAGGACCTAACCCCACCTCCCAGTCCTGAACATTTGACTGCTACTACAATTGAAAACAAAATGGTTAAACTGGAATGGTCACAGCCAGCTTGCCCGGACATCAAAGGATATCAAATAAGCAGAGCAGAAGATTTTGAAGCCACTTTTACTCCTCTACATGCAGATCTATTACCCATCAACACACTGGAGTTTATTGACTCCACCCCGAATCCGGCACTCAACAATTATTACCTGGTCAGTGTAGTGGATACCGCAGGCAATGTAAACCACTCTGAGAGCATTTATGCATTCTTCAAAGACAACACGCCACCTCCAACACCTACCCTGCTTACAGGACGCATCGACAGCACCGGTCTGGTCACCTTGAAATGGAATAAAGTGGCGGATCCAGCATTGATTGGCTACAGGGTTTACTACTCCAACAGCCCTAACCATACCTTTATTATGCGCAGTGGGGACCTCATTACAGACACCTTTTATCAGGAAAAATTATTTTTAAATACCTTGAGTGAGAGAATCCTTTACAAAGTAGCAGCCGTTGATATAGGTTATGGCCATTCTCTGCCCACGGCAGCTCTGGAACTTAAGAAACCGGATAAAATCAAACCTGCTTCGGGCTGCTTCAAAAGGGTAGAAGTGATCGACCAAAGTGCTATGCTCACCTGGGCCCCCGGCTCCTCCTCAGATTTGGTCTTACAAGAACTTTGGAGAGAAAACGACTTACTTCAAAAAACAAAAATGGCCAGCTTCGATAACGCTACTACCACATATACCGACACTACGCTTGCAGAAGGACAAAGCTACACCTATTATTTACGCAGCCGGGACGATGATGGTCTGTATTCCGACTTTTCCACTCCTGTAAGTGTTCAAAGTTCACAAAAGGAATTGGCAGCCGTAAATGATCTGCAGGCAATCTGGAATGAAGAAAGCAAAAGCATCTCTCTCAAATGGTACTGCCCGACGAAGAATGTTCAATATATCATATACAGATCCATAGGTGATGGAGCTCTTATCACTTACGACAACACAAGTACAACAGATTTTACCGATAATTATGTATCAGAGAGTACAAAATACAGATACGCCGTGGTGGTCATGGATGAAAACGGAAGGCAGTCTGGTCTATCCGCTATCACCGAAGTAATGGCAGGAAAAAGTCAGTTGACAAAATAACCCATCAAAAATAGTAAAGATGAAATCCTTATCTCGAGTAGGGCTGCTATGCCTTTGTCTATGGGTTACCTTTCCTGTGTTGGCACAAACAGAAAACACAACGTCCAGGCCCTCACCGTGGAAATTTTCAGGCGGTCTGCAGTTGGGAACTCAATTTTACCGTGTCTATGGCATTACCCCTCGGGTGGTCAGTCCTGCATGGAACATATATGGCAATGCAGCTATCAATTTTAAAAATGTAATTAGTGTACCTTTTTCTTTCACCCTGGGCCAACAAGGCAATAGCGCCACCTACCCCAGTTTTAGGCAAATGGGAGTTTCTCCCAAAATGGGGGCGCTTACGCTGCACGCCGGTTGGCGAAGAATGCGTTTTTCAGATTACACACTCTCGGATCATACCTTCGCCGGTGCAGGTTTTGAATTTAATCCCGGAAAACTCAGACTGGCAGCTATGACAGGCAGACTTCGAAAAGCTGCAACAGCCAGAACCCTTGCCGGAGAAAACTACGGTGCACAATTCAAAAGAACAGCCACCGCTTTTAAGCTCGGTTATGGAACGGAAAATAGCTACCTAGACCTCATTTTCATGAAAGCAAAAGATGATGCCGGATCTCTTCCACAATCCAAAATTGATAGCACCCTTACTGCAGCAGAAAATGCACTAGCCGGTATAAACATGAGAATGGCAGCATCTTCCAACTTCAGTTGGTATGGTGAATTTGTGGTGAGTGCATTCACCCGAAATGTAGAATCTTCGATCATTGATCAGGGTAGTGGGCTCTCATCATTTTTCGGAAAAGTCCTTCAGCCCCGATTGTCAACCAAGACCAACTATGCACTGAAAACGGGAGTGGATATAGGCAGCCAGGCGCTAAGATGCAAATTGCAATACGAACGAATTATGCCCGAATTTGAAACCATGGGCGCCTTTTTCTTTATGAATGATATGGAAAACATAAGCATCCTTCCCAACCTTTCTCTCTTTGATTATAAATTGCGCATCAACGGCCAGCTAGGCATTCAGCGCAATAACCTGCTAAATACAAGGAGTGAAACCACCAAAAGATTATTGGGAAATGGCAATATAAGTTTTCAAGCAAATGAAAAATTTGGGATTGATTTCACCTTCAACAGCATCAACATCAATCAGGAACAAGCCCGGATCAGATTCGCCGATTCTATCCGAATAGCCATGGTAACCAGGAGCTACATGTTGGGTCCTAGATGGATGTGGCTCAAAGACAGCACCCTGATTCAAACTTTGACAACATCGGTCAACTACCAGGAACTCAACGATCGCAATCCGTATACACGATTATATACCAATATGAAAACATGGTTTGCTCTTGCTCAATACAGCTACAGCATGCCGCTGAGAAAAACTACGTTGTCAGCAGGAATCAATTACAACATCATTGACTTACCCGAGCTAAGAACCACCAGAATGGGGGTAAGCATTGGCTATGACAAAAGCAATAAAGCCAATAGCCTCACAGTATCTTCTTCTCTTAGTTATAACCTTAGCTTTCTGGAATCCGGGCTGGACGGAAGTCTGGTTTCAGGCAATCTGACCGCATCCATAGTTCCCCTGAAAAGACACACCCTGCAAGCCGGGTTTAATATGCTAATCAACCATTCATCTCAATATGACAGTTACACAGAAATCATTGCTCAATTGACCTATGGTTATCAATTTCAATAACTACAAAATCAAATAAATATGAAAACAATCACTTCTACCTTTTTATTTTACTTTCTTGTCCTGTATGGACAAAACCTGAATGCGCTGAACATCACCATTTCACCACAGAATTTTAGTTGCGGAAGTTACATTGTACAAGTTCAAACAGCTTGTAGTTTTGATGGCATCCTTAATGCCAGCCTACCGGCAGGTCCGCTTGGCATTCAAGTCACAAATATAAGTCCTGTGGTTGCCGGCACTTGCACACTCAGCTTGTTGGTGGAACCGGGTGCCCCTGAAAACACCGATCTTATTTTTGAAGTAATAAGCAGCAATGACCCAACAGGCTGTGCCCTCGCCGGGCAAACCCAAATTGTATCTCTGGTGACAAACTGCGCCTGCAATCTGGCGATAGAAGCTGAATTCAGTGATGAATCGTGTTACCAGTGTCAAAACGGAAATATTGATTTAATTATCTCCAATGGAAAAAATCCTCAATATTCATGGTCTAATGGATCGAATAATGAAGATTTAGAAAACCTTAGCCCCGGCAATTATACAGTTACTATAACCGATGGCAGTGTATGTGAAGCTACTGCCAATTTCACCATTGATCCTTATATTTGCAGCGGTTTCAATATTTTTGCAAGTCAGCAGGAAAATAATTGCGCAGGTGGTCAATCAGCTTCTTTGCAAATCGAAGGCCTCAGCAATATGAGCAGCTCCTTTAGCGTAGCCTGGAATACAGGCTTAAATACCTTTGCCATAGATAGTCTTACTGAAGGAACTTATTCAGTTATAGTGACCGACAACGACTTTTGTACAGAAACCGCAACATTCACCCTCACAGATCCACCAGCTATTGTGGCAGCTGGTCAAAGCATAACCAACTTCAGCAATCTTACCCAAAACGGTATGATTACCATTTCAGCCAATGGTGGTACAGGAAACCTTATCTATGAAATTCTGGATGGAAATACTGTGTTTGCTCAAAACAATACAGGGATGTTTGGCAACCTTACACCGGGTTGTTATTCGGTAAAGATTATAGATGGCAATTTATGTTATTTCGAAATCCCAAATCTCTGTGTTGAATTGGAGTGCCTTCCACTTACCATTCATACTACTGTCTCAGATGAAAGCTGCAGCGGTTTTGTGGATGGAAGTATCGTTGTTGATTCCTTGTCATCCGGTATCTCTGCCTTTACCTGCGAATGGAATACTGGCCAAAATACAAATGTGATAGATTCTTTAAGTCCCGGCAATTACACAGTGATCGTTACTGACAATTTTGGGTGCGAATCCAATGGCTCCTTTGCTGTGGGAGGTGTACTACCCATAAGCATTATCATCGACAGTATTCAGGCGCAAACATCAGCCGCTGCCGGTAGCATTTTTGCCAATGCTACAGGAGGACACGGGAACTTTCAGTATTTGTTGTTGCAAAACAATGATACGATAGCTGTTCAGACGAATGGTACTTTTACCGGACTCAATGCGGGATGTTACCAAATGATAGCTGAAGATCCTACAGGGTGTTATACTGAAATAAATGATGTATGTGTAGGTTCCACAACCTCCAACAAAGATTGGCTCTGGGAAAAAATGAACATTTACCCCAATCCGGCCATGGATGCCGTGCATTTTTCTCAAGACATTCCTTCTGCCACGGTCATTGTTATAGGAACAGATGGCAAAATTTGGTTAAACATGCCATTCAGCCAGCGAATGGATGTTGGGCAGATCCCAACAGGAACTTACATTGTGCAAATTAAGGATGGCGACCATCTCTGGAATCAACTTCTGGTCATCAACCGATCTTAAAACCCGTTTGACGGTTTTGTAGTCTGTAGCCCCGGCTCTTTGAGTTCGGGGCTTTTTTTTTCAGTGATTTAATATCGGAAATTAAGATAGAAATGACACCCAAATATTGAAAATAAATACAATAACCTTTATATTGGAACAAAATATTTTTGGCTTTGCATCAATATTTAATTGCCTTTTGCGTCTGGATGTTGGCTTCAGCAACCCTCGTGGCTCAAACTCCGGTTTTTGAAACCTATTCCCTGGGTTTTGTATACAATACTGCACAACACCCTCTTTGCCTTACAGATATGGATGGAGACCTCCGCGATGAATTGGTAAGGGTAGGCACAGATGGTCTTTACATTGATTATTTTGAAGATGCCGATGCCCGATACACCCGCAGGATTGAGATACCCTCTTTGAACTTACCTAAATGGAGCATCTGTGCGGGAGATCTGGATGGCAATGGCTTCATTGATTTTCTTTTGGGAGGAGACAAAAAAGCATCTGCACTTATTCAACATGGCAGGACTTACAATCAACAAATTGCCAATGGGCAACTGGTCAGCCAACGTACCACCTTGCACGATATTGATAACGATGGAGACCTGGATGCCTTTGTCTGCAATGACGAGGGTGCGTCTTTGCTCTACAAAAACAGGGGCGACGGCATGCTGGAGGATGGTAAAAAAATTCAAGGATTTTCTGAATTAGCAGGCAATTATTCTGCCATATGGACTGACTACAATAATGATCGGCGCATTGATGTATACATTTCTAAATGTTTAGCAGAAACCAATGTCAACGACCCCCGTCGCATTAACCAACTTTATAAAAACATGGGAGACGGATCCTTTATCGAGGTGGGCAATACAGCAGGCCTGGCAGATTCTGCGCAAACATGGACAACGGCCTTTGAAGATTTCGATAATGATGGAGACATGGATGCCTATGTGGTAAATCACGACATCAGCAACCGCCTGTTTAGAAATAACGGAGATGGTAGCTTTACCAATGTAATAGCCCATTCCGGCCTGATTGCCGATGACTTTACGGCTTTTGAACTTAATACTGCGGATCTCAACAATGATGGTTATATAGATATAGTGACTGATCAAAAAACTTCTCTTTTTCTGGGAAACGGAGACTTAACTTTTCGACCCGTTGACTCACCGGTAAAAGCCGGTGCCATGGGCGATGTAAACAACGATGGCTTCCTGGACCTGGCCAAGGGCAGAAATTTGTGGGTGCAGCAAGCCAATGAAAATCACTGGATCAAATTTAAATTAAATGGCATTCAAAGTAATTTAATGGGCATTGGCGCTTGGATTGTGATTTATACCAAAGACCAAATCCAGCTTCGGGAACTCAGGGCCGGGCAAGGATATGCCGCCATGTCGAGTCTGCAAGTACATTTTGGACTTGGCTCAAAAGCATCCATCGACAGCGTACTTGTTTATTGGCCGTCCGGTCTTATCTCAAAGCTAAAGACACTCAAAAGTGATGCCCTTTATGAAATCACAGAATGTGCCGGAGAAACCATTGCCCAAAAGCCAATGGATGTGGATACCTTGATATGCGAAATTCCCATGCTATTGTCAGCTTCAGGCATTCAAGGTAAGTTACTTTGGTCGCAAGGAGACACCAGCAATACGATTGCCGTAAACCAGGCAGGTATTTATACTTTATACCACAAAAAGAACACCAATTGCTGGCAGCCCATCATTCGTTACCGTGTTCAAAATGAAAATGATTCGCCACCCGTTTTTTTGCGGGATTCCATTGCCTCCGTAATATGCAATGGAAGTGAGGCGAGGGTGCCCTGGTATGCTGATGGTGATGTAGTAGCATCCTCAGTTTGGGAAGGTAAAAAATATTTAGCCATTACTTCACCCGGTGTTTATACCATCGAAAAAACGCTGCATTGTGCATCCGGTCAACCATTATATGATACATTGACGGTGGACTTCGTGGATGTGGAAAAACCTACCCTGGATTCCATTCAGTGGCCAGCTGATTCCATCACTTTCTATAGTTCAGCCAACAATACACTTTGGTACAAAGAATTTGACGACATACAGCCGCTTGCGGAGGGCAGAACCTATACGGGAGCCCTGTCTGTCCTTTTTAATAAAATATTTTATGAAGCGTATGCCCAGCTTCCACAACCTATGCAAAGTGCAGGCAGGAAAACGGCAATAGGAGCGCTCGCTACTTTCCCCCACAAAGACATGTACTTCACGATCCATGAAGACCTTATTTTACATAGCATTGATATGTATGTGCTGAACAAAGAAAATGAAGGCACGCGAAAAATTACGATAACCACCCATGAAGGGAATATACAGACTGCTGTATTTCCATTGCTGACAGAAGGCAAAAATACCGTACGTTTTGATGTGAATTTGTCACCCGGTAAATACACAATAAACTGTGACCGCAGCGACCAGGCAATGAATGCCGGAGATTACAATTACCCATATCCGCTTGGCGGCATAGGCAGCATAGATTCATGCTCGGGTAATGCCAATTTTTACCCCTATTTTTACAACTGGCAATTTTCAAGTCCGCCGCAAAGGTGTAAATCTGAAAGAAATATTTATACATGGCTGGCAACCAACGATGCAGAAGACAGCGATGGCATTGTTATTTATCCCAACCCCAGCCATGACTATATATTAGTTGATCATGGTAACCATGATATAATCTCGTATACCATTTTTCATTCAAATGGAAGAAACATGGCAGAAGGTATATTGCACGAGAAGGATGGCATAAATGTGACGGGTTTTTCACCCGGTGTGTATTTGTTGATATTAAAAACCAGCGAGGGAAAAATTATCGCAAAAAGGATTTCTATTTTTTAAATAAAATATCAACGATTTATATATAATTATTTTCATTAATACATATATGTATTAAACTATTTTTATTATTTTTATGTATTTAAATATTTTATAATATATAAAATAACGATAGAATTTTTATCACAACTTTTCAACATCCGGTCTTGAAGTATACGGGCATTTCCAGTCACAAAAACAAATTTTTAGACTTTTTTATTCGTAATTTAGTATCAGAACCAGGAAACGCCCAACTGTGATCAACAATTTATTGCCATTATTATCTAAAATCAAAAGCTCATTTTGGGTATTGCTCTTCTTGTGTGTTGCATCAAACAAGGTATATGCCCAACCCCATTGCAAAATCCTGATCTTCCTTTTTCCTGATCTCTGCAACCCTGGACAAATCACACTGGAAACCGTGGTATTTGGTAATGCCACTCCACCCTATTCTTATGCCTGGTCGACGGGCGAAACCACACCAACCATATCTGTTCCCAATGCTAATGGCACTTATTCCGTGACCCTTACCGATGGCGTTGGCTGCATGGACGATCATGATGTAGTCATAGATATCGCCAATTTTACGTATTACATCGAAGCTTACAACCTTTGTCCCGGCGAAGAAATCAACCTCATCGTGGAGTGGACTGGCTATGAAGAACCCACCAATGCACAATACCAGTGGTCAAATGGGCAAACTACGCAGATCATGACCACCTTCACACCCGGATACTACGAAGTAACCGTTACAGATCCTGCTATCGGCTGCTCGCAGGTTTTGAGCACCACTGTCACACAACTGCCCGGGCCCGAAGTAGAAATCACCGGCCCGCTTACCATCTGCACCGGAGAGACCATTACCCTGACTGCCTTGGGTGGACCCTTTGAAGGAATTTCATGGGCTCCCGGTGGAGAAACGACAGAAAGCATCGAGGTAACAGCACCCGGCTCTTATGATGTTACTGTATACAGCAGCAACAACTGTTTAGACCATGATACCGTGATTGTAGTTACCAGTGGCGCTATTCCCCAGATCAATGGTCCGCTCAATTTATGCAATGGTCAAAGCGGCGTCTTACAAGTACTCAATGCCAATGAGTTTGTAGACTTCCAATGGACTACAGGTGATAATACCCCATCCACAACAGTTACCGCACCAGGCACCTATGTGGTGACCGTAACCGATGCCAATGGTTGCATGACGGAAGGTTATGGCGAAGTATTTAGCGGTTTGATTGATTTTACCGCATCCACTTTTCCGGCTATTTCCTGCTCACCACCCAATGGTAAAATAGATCTCACAGTGGTTACTCCGGGAAACTTCACTTTTGCATGGAGTAATGGCAGCACAAACGAAGATCTAATCGATGTTCCCCCCGGCAGCTACTCAGTCACCATCTCTGATGGAACGGGTTGCAGTGCGGAAGCTACGTACACCATAGATGACAATACCATTACGCCCATATTGTCATCTACTACTACAGCTAACATCTGTACGCTAAATGTAGGCACCATCACTTTGCTGGTGGATCCGCCCGGGGCCTACACTTTCAATTGGTCCAATGGTGCCACCACCCAAAACCTTACCAATTTGGACGACGGGGTCTACACTGTCACGGTGACAAGTGCATTGGGTTGTAGCAGTACACTGTCAACAACGGTTATCTATAGTCAGAATGCCATTATTCTTAGCAATGTAATTGAAATCAACAATACATCGTGCAGCACACCCAATGGCAGCCTTGAAGCAGTCATGTTGACCCCGGGACCTAATAATTTTATATGGTCCAATGGAGCTACCACTCAGGTTAATCCCAACTTATCTGCAGGAAATTACACGGTCACTGTGACCGATGCTGCAGGTTGTATAGCATCCGGCGGTGGAAATATCTTGGATACCCCAGACCCACCCGATCTACAGTTGAGTGCCGATCCTCCAAGCTGTGGTGATCCTTTGGGTAATATTTCTTCTTCGGTAAGTCCTTCCGGAAACTACACCTACCTATGGTCCACAGGACAAACAACTCAGGATCTATCAGGTGTGCCAGCGGGAACATACTCTCTAACGGTTACCGATGGTTTGGGTTGCACCGATGAAGCTAGCATCATCCTTACCGCCAATAATGGCTCGATAACCTTACAATCTGCCATTGCAAACAATACCCTCTGTATCGGAGGCAATGGCACCATCCAATTAAATGTTACTTCTTCCTCAGCTTATTGGATAGACTGGAATACTGGCGTTACAGGCAACGCACTCAACAATCTTTCCGGAGGACAATATTCCGCAACCATTACCAACATGGAAGGCTGCGAAATCACAGCTGAATTTACCATCACCAACATCAATACTTATCCCACACTGACCGGTACTGCCACCAATACTGCTTGTACTACAAATACAGGCTCCATAGAAGTGACTGTCAACCCGGCCGGTAGCTATACCTACACCTGGTCCAACGGCGCTGAAACAGAAGATATATCAAACCTGGGGGCAGGCATCTATACGCTAACCATTACCGATGTCAATGGCTGCCAGGCCCAGGAAAGTTTTACGGTATCCGGCAACTCTGACCTGACTGTAAATGCAATGGTAAATGCGGTTACATCCTGCGTTGCCCCAAATGGCAGCATAGATCTAACCATCTCAGCCAGCAATACATATACGCTGCTATGGTCTAACGGGGCAACCACCCAGGATCTGACTGCTTTAAATGCCGGCACCTACACCATAAGTATTACGGAATCCAACGGCTGTATCACTACCCAATTGTACGAAATCACCTCTACGATCAATCTACCACAGGCAAGCACCACTGCTATGCCCGCCCGATGTACGACTGCCAATGGATCTATTGATTTAAACATCACCACCGGCATGAACCTCACCTTTCATTGGTCCAATGACAGTACTACCCAAAACTTAGTCAATATTCCTGCAGGATCTTATGCCGTAACCATCACAGATGGACAGGGCTGCACAGCGGTTGTTCACGATACGGTCACCACGGTATTTTCTTCTCTTTGGGTGGCGGCTCAGATAGCGCAAAACACAAGCTGTATCAATCCCAATGGTGCCATCTACACCATTGCCGGTGGCGAAGTGCTTGCCGGGTGGATATGGTCAAATGGTCAAACCACAACAGATATAACCGGACTACAAGCCGGTAACTATTCAATCACTGTAACCGATGTGTATGGCTGTACCCTTGACTCTACCTTTACCGTCACCTCTACCCAAAGCTATCCTCAATTTACATCTTCGTATATACCGGCAGATTGTGCCGATGGCAAAGGCTCTTTAATGGTACACCTTACCTCTCCCGGCAACCATCAGGTACTTTGGTCATCCGGAGATATGGATACGTTATTGCAAGACATTGTTCCCGGTACCTATTATGTAAGTGTTACGAATGCGCAGGGCTGCACTACTACTGATACTCTTAGCCTGGATCCGCCTGTTTCCCCATTACAAATTTCAGGCCTTGTTGGCAACAACACCTCTTGCACCCAGGGCAATGGCAGCATCAAATCAGTTGTGTTGCAGGCTTCAAATGTAAGTTACCTGTGGTCCACCGGCGCCACCACAGCAGACATTTTCAATCTAAAGCCAGGACCTTATAGCCTTACGGTCACTGATTCGATTGGCTGCCAAAAATCAATACTTTTTCATGTAGAAGATCTCTCACAAAAACCTACCGTAAACTTTGCGGCAAATCCCTCTTACTGCGGACAAGACAATGGGTCTGTTATCCTGCAGACATCCCCTGCCAGCGGCTTGAACTATATTTGGAATGACGGCACAACCCAATCTAATCGATCTAACTTGAAACCGGGCAACTACAGTGTTACCGTTTCCTTGTCCAATGACTGCACAGATACCGCCTCCATCGTTGTCAATGAAATTGTCTTTAACCCCACCCTGCAAGCGAACATAAACGCACTTACTTCCTGCCAAAATGCCAACGGCAACATCAATGTAATGATTAGCCCGGCCGGAAATTATACATGGCTGTGGTCTAACGGTTACACTACAAAAGACATAGATAGCCTGACATCCGGCATCTATCATTTGACAGTCTCAGACGACAATGGATGTAGTACGACCAAATCCTATACCCTTACAGATGCCAGGACCTATCCCACGGTTACTTTAGTGTCCATACATCCAAGCTGTGGACAAAACAATGGCATCATCCAACTCAATACACCCAATGTAGGCAGTGTGGCTTACCTTTGGTCAGATGGCTTTACTTTAAAGGACCGTTATGCCATGGCTCCAGGCACCTACACGGTTACGCTCACCAACGACATGGGCTGTCAAACCATTGATACCACGATATTGACCAACCAGGGCAACGATATTCATTATGCCATACAAATTCAAAACCTCACCTCTTGTACCGAAGCCAATGGCATGATAAGCCTGGATACTACTTCCAATACACAAAAAATAAACATCCTTTGGTCAACCGGAGAAAATACTACCCAACTCAACTCTCTAAAGGAAGGCACCTATTACTTCACTCTCACCGATGCAGCTGGTTGTGTTGTAATCGACAGTGTCATTATTGTCAATGCAGCGGTCTATCCTGAACTATCTTTTACGCTGTACCCCGGCAACTGCAGACACAATGGCCAGGCCTTGCTCATCCATGAAGTCAATACGGGAAACACAATTTATTTATGGGACAATGTTCCCTTTGATGCCACAGACACACTTTCACCGCTGGCCAGGGGCATCCACGTCCTCAGTGTGCGCACGGAAGCCGGTTGTGAAAAAGATACCACCATTCTGGTAGAAAGTTGGACGGCTCCCCAACTCAATGTGCCCGCCTCCGTATTATTGGCCATCAATGAAAGCAAAGAAATACAGGTCCAATTCACGGGCTTCTCCATCAACGACATAGACTTTGTGCAATGGGCACCCTACGAACTCTTAAGTTTCAAAGACAACAGCCTGGAAGCAGCGCTCCACCCCACCATTATCCCCAATGCAGAAGGTTTGCTGTTTCTCACCATTCAGTTGCAAAATGGCTGTGTCCTGGAGCAAGAGATTGAAATCAGGCGCTCAAAAACTTACACCCTACTTTTTCCAAACATCATTGTTGCAGATCCTTCCGTTGGAAACAATAACTCCTTTTACCCCATCAGTCCCGAAGGAGATGTCAAAACCATCCTTTCCCTCCGCATCTATGATCGCTGGGGAAATCTGATGTTCAGTCGCGAATCCTTTCCTCCCAATGACCCCACCCTCGGCTGGGACGGCCACTTCAATGGCTGCCCCGTTGTACCCGGCGTCTTTGTATGGACAGCAGAAGTACTTTTTAGCGATGATAGCCAGAAGAGTTATAAGGGTGATTTGACGGTGGTGAGGTAGAAGAGAAAGAGGTATATTCATCAACAATGTCCTGAGATCATTTCACAATTGTTGGGTATAAATCACCTAATTTTTAGAGTTGCCATACTTCTGTTTTAAATAATCCTTCCACTCCTTGCTTTCAAATAGTTTTTTCTCTCCAAACCACTTTTGCCAAATGGATACATCTTTTACTGGTTCTTCACGTCGTTTTGAAACGGTAATATGCCTTTTAATTTGGTTCAATTCTTCCAAATCAATTCTATTCAGTCGCACTTCCTGTGTTCTGGCAACAATAAAAGAATCTAATTGCTGTATCGTTGAATTCTCAGACAAGCCCCACCCTCTTCTATTGTACATAAACTCAAAAAATTGATCATTGGTGATGATTGATCCGTTTTGATCTATTTTATAAGCTTTGTGCAAGTGTTCACGAGCCAGATAACTTAGTTCTTCGAAACTCAATGGGCTGTATATACTGTCTTGATAGGATGCACGATCAATAGTTGTATTCATACCAAAAAAGAAATACCATTTTCCATGAATCTTGGCCCCACCAAGACCATAAATATAGTCGAAGACCGCATCTTTGTACTCCACGTCTCTTTTTAAAACATTGGTATATAATCTTGTTGAATCTGAATTAAAGACAATCATGCTGTCTAATCGGGCACTACTAGTATCCAATAAATAAATCATTATATTAAGGCTATCACATCGCCATTTTTGTAGCGAATCGCTTATTTGTTGATAAGTTTGAGCATACTTATTAAAGTTTTTTGAAAGATAAATATCATTTTTCTGATCAATCAATATATCATTTTTACATGAAGTTACAAACCCTAATAAAGCAAAAAATAATACTTTTCCCATAATGTTCTAATTTTTAACTTTAATCCTTCCAAAATCATTCATAACTACCTGTCAATTGAGCATCCACTATGAAGAACGAAGAAACAATATTTTTCTCGAAAGCTGGTTTAGAAACTGACACACTTTTATGAACATTCCCACGCTCACCTATGTGCCGTTTTTCCTTTTTACAAATTCTTTCCATTGTTTTGAATCGAATACAGGCTGTTCAAAATTAATTATTTGATCTTGATGAAACTCGTTGTCATATTGAGATTCTTCATATTCGATTGAATCAACTTTATGCTCTAATAATTCCTTATATTCGATAATATCTATTACCCGTGATTGTTTGTAATTATAAAGTCTTAACAGCCTCACCTCTTCTGTACCATTTGCTGAAACCCGAGTTCCACCAATATTTTCAGCATTTATAAACTTATTCAATGCATCTTCATGTATTACTAGAGAACTATTACCATCAAAACTTATAAATTGTCTGAAAAACTGCTCTCGAGCCATATAACTGAGTTCCTCCCAAGTTAATGGTTTAAATTTATCCTTTTTATAGCCATCACGCATAGCTATTAAATTATACCCAAAAAATAAATACCACCTATCTTTAATTTTAACGCCATACAAAGTTTGTATTAAATCACTAGCGCCATAATTTTTCTTAAGGCTGGTATTTATAGTTGTAAATAGTTTAGATCTTTCTTTGTTAAAAATGATAAAACTATCAATCTGATATTCATTACCAATTTGCCCCCTTACAGATTCGATATGGCGTAAAACCATATCATCGACGCTTTTACCAAGTTCATCATACACTGTCTTATAAGTTTCAAAATTCTGTTGTACATAATAATTGGTCAATTCATGCCTAACAATATTGTAATTGTTGTCTGTACAAGAGCAAAATGCAAAATAAAAAAAGATTGTAATCATTAATACTTTCATACCCGAAACTAATTGTTTAATAAAATTAAGTAATAACCTTATCTGAAATCAAGTTACATCAAAACTGCGATTCCACCTAATTAGTCAATGAATATAGGCTAAAAGTCAACCACTTACTTTTTACCATCACTCCTCTCCATCACCCACAAATCATTGTCATACCTGAATTCAGTATGCTCCGGCGTGCCACCATACTTGCCTCCGGTGAGGTACACCTTATCTTTAAACACCGCGGCAGCTACACCCCCACGGGGCAACCACGGTGCATCCTGGGTTTGCCAGTTTTTGCCATCTTCGCTGTACAACACCTGGTTGGAAAACAAGCCATTTCGATTGCATCCCAGCAACCAGATTTTTTGATCAAAGACCACCGCCTTGTACCCAAAAAGCTGCTGTCCGGGTAATATTTCAGGCGTCAGCTGCTGCCAGTGCAAGGCATCCTCAGAAACCCAAACATCGCTGTCCAATAAATACAATTTGCCATGAAAGGTCAAGACCTGACTGCCACTGCGTTTTCCAAAAGGCAGATGATCTGCCTCCTTCTGCCAATGAATGGCATCAGAAGAACTCCATAGATCATCAAACTGTCCTTTGCTATCCTCTCCGCCAATGATCCATATCTTATCCTGAAAAACAAAAGGGTGGTAAAAAAACCGGGATGGCAACTCACTCTTATCGGCTACCCTCTCCCACTTTTTGAAATCTGTAGTCCTGTGTACAGCTGTGGTAAAGGTGTTTTTTTCAATGTTGCCTTCAAAGGTACCCAGACCATAAACTGCTCCCTTAAAAACCACATAGTCCAAAAATGCCTGGTTGCCCACTATATCGTCCATGGCCGAGCGCTGCCACGCTTTCCCATCCATCGAAAACCAAAAGCCATCCGGGTGCAATAACCACAATGTATCGCCCATGGCCATCAACTGATAGTTATAGGTCTTCTTCCATTGGGCACTGTCCATGAGTTTTGTCCAATGGTATGCCGCACTGTCAGACTTATTTGCCTCTTGCGTAACGTTGGCTTTTGGACTTTGGATGCAACCCATAGCTAACCATCCTACTGTGATTAGAAATAAAGTGATATGGTAAAAAATTTTCATTGCACCTTTCAATTTTAATTAAGCCCCTTTTTCCACATAGGCCTTAAAAGCATCCATGTACTTCATCGATTGTTTCTTAAACAGGCCCGTCATCAAAAAGCCCAGCACCTTCATGACACCCCTCATCTCAAAGTAACTGTTGGATGTCTGCTTAACACTGTTGGCATCTATTTCTTCAAAGACCATCTCCACTTCATTATACCCCATGCCACTCTGGTAGCCAAACTTAATTTGCCGCGGCAAGTTTTGCTCCAAAATGGTCTCTGAGATTTTCATTACTTTGCCCTTGTTCAAAAAATAAAAATCGCTCTTAGCCCCTACTTCTCCCGGCACACCTGAAATGTGCTCAATCTTTTCAAGCCCCTCCATCCAGTGTTTTACCCCTTCCGGATCTTTAAATTTTTGCATCACCTCCGCCATGGGCCGGTTGATGGTATTGGATAAAGTGTATTTCATATCAAAAATATTTTACTTCAAAGTCATCCCGTTTTTGCAGGATTCAATTCAAAGATAATTACTTTAGGAATATAGCGATTGTTTTGGTGTTAGAGAATAGAAGCAATACGGCTGTGCCTTAGGGCAATACGCGCTTCGCGCTTAGGATGACTGAACGGTTTTGGCTTCGCCAAAAAAATTGATCGGCAGGTCAATTTAGTGAATGCTTCGGCAAGCTCAGCATCGTTCGGTTACGGAAATTGAAAATTTCCAACCTCACGAGGCACCACGAGCTAACCTCGCGGCAACAACAAATTCACTCTATGAGAAGAGAGCTCCCAAAGGCCTTTCAAACTGTTGCTAGCCAGATAGTTGAGAGGGGAGCCGACAGCGGACAGCGGAGAGCGGGCAGCGCCTTATCCAAATTTTTCCTTCAATTTTTTAATTGTAATACCCATCATCTCCTTCATCACCTCCACATCGATGTCGGATAACTTTTTTACGTATATACAACTTTTGCCCATGGTAAACTTACCGAGTCTAGACAATAATCCATGATCATCACCCATATAAATATAAAGTGAAATAGCAGCCTTACGCGGAGAAAAACCAACCAGTGGCCAGTCGCCCTCCTGCTTACTCCGGTCCGATTTGTAATGATAAACACCAAACCCGATAATCGAGGGTCCCCACATCTTTGGTTCAAAGCCTGTGTATTCCTGCATGATACGGATCAGCTCATAACTGTCTTTTTTCTTTTGATCAGTATTGGCAAAAGATTCTATGAATTCGGCCACACTGGCATCGGTGATTTTGGTTTTGATTTCAGCCATTCTTCCAATTTTTGATAAATATATACAAAGCACACCAATGAATACAAACAACCAGACTAAGGGCGGCTATCGGCTAACGGTTAGCGGCAAGCCGTCTGCGGTAAGCCGTCAGCGGTAAGCGGATCTCATCTTCTCATAAACCTCCCCGCCAGCCACTTCCTCACAGGCTCATCATACCACTTCAAAGATAGCCAGGAAAGTAAAATCATAAACACCATCACCAATATGCCAACACCTAACCCTCCGGAGAGACTGACTTTGTTGTTGCTCACCCATGCATAATACACATAGGCAAAGGGGAAGTGAATGATGTATAAAGGATAGGATATATTACCCAGGAAGGTGCAAGTTTTTTGCGTTAGGTCACTGCTTACTTTACTGATGGCACCCAGAAATACGATGGCAGGGAAAATGAGTATCACTACCAAAGCATCGTACAGACCGTTGGCCCATAAATGGGTATGACCTCCGATACGAGGTACACTCAACACCAGTACCAGTAGTAACGATGCCATCAAAAATGTGTTTCCCTTTTCCGTGGGTTGTACCAGTCTTCTCAACAGCATACCGGCCATGTAGGGAAAAAGCAGCCGGGTAAAGCCAATGCGCAGTTGCTCAGGCTCCAATGACCAACCTCCGATGATGTCGCCATGGGGACTGGTAAGTGCCAAATGGAGCAAGGCCAAAGCGGCTATGAAAACCAAGACTGACAAGACTACTTTAGATAATTTTCGCAAGATCAAGGCGTGGAGCACATTGGCTATATACTCCAAAAAGAGCGACCAGGCGGGGCCATTCAAGGGGTGCATTTCATTCCAGCCCCGAATATCCATGGAAACAGGAACCGGGATTAAAGTATATCCGATGATTAATATAAAAATAAGGTTCCAGAATGTGGTATCGGCAACTTTAGGGAACAGCTCAGATGCACTGCTGTAAAAACAAAGGGCCCCAAAGGTCATACCCAGGATGATCATAGGATGCAGACGAATGATGCGCCTTTTAAAAAAATCTGTAAGTGTCATCTGGTGCCACCGGTCATCATAGGCATGGGCCATCACATAGCCCGACAACATAAAAAAGAAATCCACCGCCAGGTAGCCGTGATTGATCATTTGTTGGGTATGATCTCCACCCGAGTAGATTTCGAGCATGTGAAACAACACCACCATCAAGGCTGCGATTCCTCTCAATGCATCTAAAACCAGAAAATGCCTTTTGGAATCTGCAAAAGACGAACTTGCGATTGGCATCATTTACCGTGTAATGTATGGATGAGTAAATTGCGTGAGCCTATTTTTTAAAGCCCAGCTTACCAATATTTGCATGGCTGATGGTCACTGCTTCCAGAGGCAACATGCCATCAAAGGTCAAATCCTGCTCCACAAAGCTATATTGCAGTCCGGCCAGACTCTTCAACTTAGCCAGGGCGACAAAATCAATCTTACCCTTGCCCACCGGTGCAAAGCGACCCTGGTCGTCCATATCCTTCAGGTGCCAGGCTTTAAATCTGCCCGGGTATTTTTTGAAATATTGGGCGGGATCGGCACCTGCCTTTACTGCCCAATATAAGTCGATTTCAAAATTGACATATTTGGGATCTGTATTTTGCAATAAATAATCTATGGGCACCACCCCATCCGCATCGGTTTTAAATTCAAAATCGTGATTGTGGTACAACAGCTTTAAGCCAGCCTTGTGGCATTTTTCTGCCAACTTATTGACCATCTCCGCCAGATTTTTGGCTCCTCCTTTCATACCCATAGTACGACTTTGTGCATCGTATGTAAAATGTCCCATGGGAGGAATGGGTACAACCAGGTATTCAAAACCCACTGCTTTTACATCTGCTATAGTCTGGTCAACATTGTCATAGCTGATCCCTCCCTGGTGTGAACTTGCCGGTACAAGACCAAGCTCTGCCAGATACGCCTTGTATTCAGCCGGTGTCATGCCATTAAATTTTCCATCTGCATAACCGGCGTCTTCTATGTATTTATAGCCTGCGTCACTGATTTGTTTCAGCACCCCTTTAGCATCCTTTTTCATTTCTTCCCGGAACGTGTACAGATTTACCCCACCGTATTTGTCATTGCCCCCGGTAAACGATGTAAAAAATAAGTAAGCCATAAGGCAAACCACCACAGAAGAAAAAATTTTCATAAATTGAATTTAACGATTGATTAAAAAGATGCTGTTTTTCTCAGAAGCCCTGCTATCCATTAGCGAACATCATACCCTTTGAAACAGTAACAAATATAAAAAAAGGAAACCATCAGGCCAAATTGCCCCAATTACTGCCGCATGATTTTGTCCAAGGCCTTTCCCTTAGCCAATTCATCCACGATCTTATCGAGATACCGTATCTTTTGCATCAGAGGGTCTTCAATATCTTCTACCCTATAGCCACAAATCACCCCGGTAATTTTGTGAACATTCGCATTCATCTGGGGTGCCTGAGCGAAAAAAGTCTCAAAATCCGTCTTATCCCCCAATATCCGCTCCAGGTCCGCTGCATTGTAACCTGTCAACCAAAAAATCAGGGCATCCAATTCCTCCCTGGTTCTCCCCTTTTTCTCAGCCTTGGCCACATAATGGGGATACACACCGGCAAATGACATTTTAAAAACTCTCGTGTTTTGCATATAAGGATTTTGGGTCAAAATAAAGGAAAAGATGTGAAATAAACCACACATTTCGATGGAACCCACTTTAATATGAATCACTAAAAATTGGTACGCTCACACTATTTGGCCCATTCAATAAAGTTCGTCTTTGGTTTGTCTCCTATCAACAAGTTGAGTAGTCAGGAAGAGATTGTGCCTCCCACCATCTTTGAACCACAGATTTGTCGGATTGACGGATGGACATAGATAATACTTTGAACCATAGATTGGCGGATTGACCGATGGACACGGATTTGGATTTTGCCAATAAATGGAAAAACTTCGAAACAGGTTTTATAACTTGCCCTGCAGGTGGTATACATTTTGACATAGCATTCTTTGGGCTTCTTAGGCTTCTCTTTCCTCTACAACACCACTCTCTTGAACGTCATGGACTTACTCCCAAAATTGCTCAACAGTCCAACCTCCATCCGGTACGCTTTGAGGTAGTTTAGGATCTGCGCCAAATGGACATCCTGTAATTCAATAACAGCTTTGATTTCAACAACTATTTTATCCTCTACAATAAAGTCGGCCCGCCTTGTCCCGATGGGTTCTTCCAGATCTTTGTAATAAATATCCATTTCGATTTCTCGCTGGTAATTCAAACCCTTTGACCACAACTCATAGGCTAAAGCTCTTTGATAAATCACCTCCTGAAATCCATTTCCCAAAAATCCGTGCACCTCAAATGATGCCCCAATGATCTTTTCCGTAATGTCCTTGTATTTCAATTTTTCCATAAGCGTATATAAATATTAATTTTTAATCTGTGAAATCGGTCAATCCGTAATAATCCGTGGTTCAGACAACTGACGACAACTCCCCTCCCCTCACTCCCCCCTGATGGTGTCCTTTCAAAGGAGTAACAAATTTATCAGGTTCTTCTTAAATTATCAATAGCCCAAAGTGCTTGACTTTTCCTACTTTTTTTTACCCATTATTTTATTTTGGAGAAATTTCTTGTCGTGAACATCCTCACATCCTTCCATTGCTCTTAGTAAGAATAGATGACTACTTTTTGTGTCTCCCAGCCTTGAATACAACTCAGCCAGGGTGGCATCAACCAAATAATGGTGCGCTGCTGATATTTCTGTTTTTAGGTTTTCTATTTCAGCAACCATGGCTAAGTCAGGTCTGTGATAAAGAGCCGCTGTCAAAGCCTGAAGTTTTAGCATCCCATTTTTGTTGTCCAACGCATGCCACTTTGTATACAGGTCCTCTATTTGATGCCAGGGTGTTTTATCAAACGATGGTGCCATGGTATGCAGCGATGCAATGATGGCTTCCAGATAACGGGTATTGAGCACATCCTCAGGTTTGGCCAATTCCAAATGATAACAGCCAGCCTTGATCAACGCTTTGTCCCATAAACTACGATCCTGATGCTCTATCGAAATTCTTATGCCTTCTGCATCCAGCCTTGCCGGGAAACGACTCAGGTGAAAATAAAACAACGACAAAAGGCCATGACTTTCTGATGAACTTGAGATTTCCATCACCGTGCTAAGCAACCGGACTGCCTCGTAACACATAGTCATGTCAATGCCATTTTCGGGTTTTGCCGATTTATATCCCTCGTTGAATAAGGCGTACAATATTTCGTGAATGGTAGGCAGATGGTTTGCCATTTGATTGTGTTCCCATTTGAAATTTTGCCAGCTTTTTTCAGCGGCCAACTTTTGTTTGTTGCGGTACAGGCTTTTTCTTACCGCTTCATAATGTACATCCATGGCTTTGGCCAATTCAAAGGGAGAAAATCCACACAAAACATGCAAGGTAGTAATGATGCGATCACGGGTACTCAGTGGCAAGTTGACGCACAGCAATAATAATGCGAGCTGACTGTCTCTGATGTAAACTTCTGTCTCCTTCGGCAGCCCACCTTCTTCTTTCAGCATTACACCACCATCCAAAGAAGTTATTCTTTTCATCCCTCTTTGTTGATTTATAAGCTTCCTTCTGGCCACCGTCAACAGCCAGGCTTCCGGTACATTGGGTACTCCTGAAAACCGCCACCTGATCAAGGCAGCTTCGAAGGCATCCTGCACAGCATCCAGTATGTCTTCTATTTTATCAACCCCAAACTGGCGGGTCAATACAGCCACCACCCTTCCCGAAGCTTGTCGGAAAAGGTGGTCTGTCTGCTGTTCAATCGAAGATAAACCCTCAGGCATGCTCTCCGGTCTGTATCACTTCTCTGAGTTCGAGCGTGGCACCCAGATCCAGCGCCGGACAGCCCTTCGCAATCTCCGCCGCTTCCTCCAATGAAGAAGCAATCAGAAAATAATAGCCACTGATGCATTCCTTGCTCTCAATAAATGGCCCATCCTTCACCAGCCGCTCTTTTCCGTGTAAAGTAATGCCCGCCCCCTCCAAAGGGTTACCATCCTTAAACTGCCCTTTCTCCAGCAAGGTCTCCACCCAATCCATGTGTTTCTGGATATCAGCCTGCATGTCGTCCAAACTCATTCGTCCATAATCTGCATTTTCCCTGATCAACATCAAAAATTCTTTCATTGGTCTTTTTTTTAAAGTGTTAAAATAATTGATTTCATAGTAATGACACACGAAGTTTCTGATTTGGGACATTTTTTTAGATAAGTTTCAAAGTTCAATATTTTATAAGTTGGCCTTCATATTGGCTTTTAATTTCTTGAAACATTAAGATAATTAAGGAAATTAAGTAAGGCTCTCTCTACCTCACATGTTTCAATTCCATAGATGTTCGTTTTGACTTGTCAAGCATATTTTCCTGAATCGCTATGATTATGCTTAAGAAAAAACTGTTGTTGTTTTGGATTTCAGTAAATCTTGAATGTCCAACTTAATTTAATCATGCATTTACGCCGACATTTCATAATGTGTTCAATGTTATTTCTATGAATAGCTGATATCTTTGATGTTAAATCTTAACTATGAAAAATATTATACGCGAAATTATTTGTTGCAACTTCTTACTATTTTGCCTAAATCTTAACCAGGTTCAGGCTGTGCCTACCCCTTACAATTTAGAATATCCCCTACCTTGCAACCGAATAATTGACTCGATTCCAAACGCCGGAATAATTTCAATTTCTAACCGACAAATATGTCCTAAAGAATTGCAGCAAATAAAGATAGATGATTACAACCCATTGATGCAGCAATTCATACTCATTGCTTCTAAAGAGGGGATTATTACCCATGCAAAAAAAGGGCATCAATGGAATTATGCCTTTCCTGAATGCGGCTCTTTTCAATTGGTTTCTTTCAATACTCAAGATAATTTTGATTTAGATTCGATTATAGGTTTTTCAATTTCCGATTTATCAGCTTCCGACTGCAGGTGCGATATTACAACCCTAACCATTGAAGTGAAATATACATCTGCCCCGACTTTTGATATCAAACCTGCCGATATAACTGTAAATTGTATCCAAAGTCCTTTGTCTTACTCTGAAGGTCTGCCGTATACTGACCCATGCGGCAATCATGGTCTTGCCCCACTCATTAACAAGTCGAAAAATCCTTGTAACTATGGATTAAATTCCAGGGTCTGGCAGATCAACGATGGCTGTGGATTTCCGATAATACACACACAAATAATCACTAATAATCACAGTAATATAATTCCATCCTTTATAAACCCACCTGCAAATATTACAGTAAGTTGCAGTATGAATGATATAATAATTCCAAACCTCACCATTGTAAATTACGCTCAATTTTGCAATATTAACCTGTCCATACCTCCAAAAGTGGAGTCTGAACTAAGCCCTTGTGGAGGTACAATCACAGCAATATGGACTTACACCACAGTATGCAACCAGACCATAACACATTCTCAATCAATATCGAAAACACCAATGAAACCAGCAAGCTTTATTAATCCTCCCAGCGACATTACCTTATCCTGCGGAGTTAAGCCAGTAATTGATTCGTTGGCTTACAACAATGGCAGCAGTGAATGCACATTACTAGGCAAGGTGCCTCCCAAAATTAAAGGTGACCCTTCCAAATGTGAACCAGTCACAATCACCTGGCAATTTACAGACGAATGCCAAAGAACCATTACACACATCCAGTCAATAACATGGACCACCAGTCAGAAAAAGACTAACAATGATAAAGCATATCTTCATACCAATGAAGTCAAACCTCAAAAAGAGATTCCAGTAGTTTGGGAATAAAGCACTTAGCATGTTCATATATCCAACCACATGAGCCTCTAAAAACGATGTTTTTGAAGGTATTAAATGAATAGACACCACAATTGATATGAACATAGTCCCCGCATCAGTTAACTGATGCGGAGGCACCATATGAACATATGAACATATTTCCCCGGCTCCCTACATCGCAGCGACGGTGTAAGGATGGTGTTGGGGCTCGGTTGCCGGATGCTCGGTTGCCGGATGCTCGGTTGCCGGATGCTCGGTTGCCAGTTGCTCGGTTGCCGGATGCTCGGTTGAACTTTTTCTCCCTTATATTTGTTACAACAAACAAACACACAATCATGGATCGCAAAGACTTTATCCGTAAAAGCCTCCTGGGCACAGGCATCCTGGTAACCGGGGCTGGCAGCATCAAAGCGCTGAGCAATGATATTGATGAACTGAAGCCCTTAGAGCCCATAAAAGACAATGATATTCTTGGTTTTAATCACATTCCTAATACCCAATCTTCCATCATGAGCAATACCGTTTTACATAAAGCCAATACCAGAGGTCGTGCTGACCACGGTTGGTTGCAGAGTTACCATACTTTTAGTTTTGCCAACTATTACAACCCGGAAAGAATGCACTTTGGTGTGCTTAGGGTACTCAACGATGACACGGTACAAGGTGGCATGGGCTTCGGCACCCACCCGCACGACAATATGGAAATCATCAGCATCCCATTGGAAGGTGATCTTGAACACAAAGATTCCATGGGCAATATAGCCGTGATTAGAAATGGCGATGTGCAAGTGATGAGTGCAGGTACCGGTATTACCCACAGCGAATACAATAAAAACAGGGATCAGACCGTAAAATTTCTTCAAATATGGGTATTCCCCAATAAGAAAGGTGTTACTCCCCGTTATGATCAGATAACTTTAAAAGCGGAAGATCGCCACAATCAGTTGCAACAAATCCTGTCACCCAATCCATCAGATGCCGGTGTATGGATCCACCAGGATGCCTGGTTCCACCTCGGTCAGTTTGATGCGGATAAAGGTAGTAGCTATAAAATCAAAAAACAGGGAAATGGTATCTATGCCTTCGTACTCAGCGGTTCCTTCGACCTCGGAGGACAAATTCTCGAAAAACGAGATGGTTTGGGTATATGGGATGTAGATCAAATTGAACTGAAAGCCCTGGCCTCCGGTGGAGAAATCCTCCTCATGGAAGTACCTATGTCAATGTAAGACCGATGGGGTGCAACTTATTGCGCCCCGACATGACCAATAAACAACCCAAAACTGATGCCCATCACTTAAAATATGTATTAGTCTGTTAATTTTGTACAAGACTTCTTTCAAAAGAGAAGGATTTTTTGTCATGAACAATGCCCGCTCTTTTTACTTATGCTTTGCCATGAGTTTAATTTTATTTTCATGTGAAGATAAAAAGGTCTCCTATACAGTTTCGGAACAAAAAATTACAGAAGCGGTCTATGCGTCCGGTGTGGTAAAAGCAAAAGATCAGTATGAGGTTTATGCACTTAATCAAGGTATCATTCAAGCTGTAAATGTTCAGGCAGGAGATCTGGTGACCAAAGGGCAGACCTTATTTATGTTGCAGGATATTACCCCAAAACTTTCATCCGATAATGCAAAATTATTGGCCGAATATACTGCCTGGAAAAGCAAAGACGATCAGCTCGAAGACTTAATGGCCAACGTTGAAGTAGCACGAAAAAAACTTCAAAATGATTCGCTACTCTATGAAAGACAAAAAGAATTGTGGGCGCAAGGCATTGGCAGTAAAGTCGAATACGAACAAAGAACACTTCAATTGGAATCTTCCAGGGCCAATCTCAAAACGCTTGCGGCCAGGTTAAGAGCAAGTCAAAAAGAACTCAATTTTCTGAAACAACAGAGCACCCGACAGTGGAAGATGAGTGCTCAAAATCTGAACGATTTTACCATTAAAAGTAAAATTACCGGAAGGGTGTATGATATCAAAGCAACAGCGGGCGAAATGGCCATCATGGGCAGACCCTTGGCTTTAATAGGTTCTGCTGACCGGTTTATACTGGAATTTCAAGTTGACGAAAAGGACATCACAAAAATCAAACTGAAGCAGCGCGTTAAGGTGAGGATGGATGCTTATGACAAACAGACCTTCGATGCCGAAATAAGCCATATCCACCCCTTGATGGATGAAAAATCGCGAAGCTTTACCCTCGAAGCCAATTTCATTCAACCACCACAAAACCTATATCCCTTTCTCACGGCTGAGGCCAACATCATCATCGCAGAAAAGGAAAATGCATTGGTTATACCTCGTTCCTATCTCCTTAACGATTCACTGGTTATAAGCGAAAATCAGCAAGAGGTGATTGTGAAAACAGGACTGAAAGATTATCAAATGGTTGAAATCGTTTCAGGTCTGAAAAAGGGTGATAAAATTCTGAAGAAAGAATGAAAATCACTTCGGTCAACGCGCAAATAGCCATATCCCTCATGCAGGCCAGATGGCAACAAACAATGGTCGCAGCAGTGGGCGTTACTTTTTCCATAACCATGTTTATTACTTTGTTGGGCTTTATGAATGGGCTCAATGAAATGTTGGATGGCCTTATCCTCAACCGAACTGCCCATGTGAGATTGTTCAACGACCTGCAAGCCAACAAAGCGCAGCCCCTGACCCTTGGCATGGATACCCTCCAATCCCACGCTTTTATTCAATCTGTGAAAGCTACCCAAGTCAGGCGCGATATCTACAACAGTGGTCAGATTCTTGCCTATCTGAAAAACAATAAAGAAGTACTGGGCGTTAGTCCCAGGTTAAATGCACAGATACTTTACAATTCAGGGACCATAGACATTACCGGTGTTTTAAATGGCATTGATGCGAATGCAGAATCTGCGCTTTTTCATTTCACAGATTATATTTCCGGGGGTGACGCCAGAGACCTTACAACGGTGCCCAATGCAGTAATCCTTGGCAAAGGCGTGGCCAACCTGCTACAGGCAGAAGTGGGTGATGTCATTCAGGTGACTACTTCCACAGGCAATCGTTTAAGTTTAAAGGTGGTGGCTTTTTTTCAATCCGGCATAGCTGATTACGACAAAGTGCAAAGTTTTGTAGCTCTGGAGACCGTTCAAAAACTACTGGGCGTTTCCGGTGGTTATATGAGCGATATTCAAATCAAACTGAATGACCTCAACAACGCACCGGCCTTTGCCAGAGAAATTTCTTCAATTTTTAAAGTCAATGCCGAAGACATCCAAACCGCCAATGCCCAATTTGAGACAGGATCTTTTATTCGTTCACTCATCTCCTATGTAGTGGGCATCACCCTGCTCATTGTAGCCGGCTTTGGCATCTACAACATCCTCAATATGTTGATATATGAAAAACTCGACTCTATAGCCATCCTGAAGGCTACCGGCTTTTCAGGCAGCGATGTGCGTTATATCTTTATGTTCATCGCCCTGAGCATTGGTTTTCTGGGAGGACTGGCCGGTCTGGGCTTTGGCTACATCATGCTGCGCATCATAGATGAGGTGCCTTTTACCACCGCAGCACTGCCCACGATCACTACATATCCCATCAGCTATAATCCGGCATTCTTTTTCATTGGCATCCTCTTCTCCATTGCAACTACCTTTTTCGCAGGATTTTTCCCTGCACGAAAAGCCAGCACAGTGGATCCTGTCATTATAATCCGGGGAAAATGAGCAAAAAGGTTCTCGAAACAAAATCCATTGAAAAATATTTCAACGATCCCATCAGGGTAAAGGTATTGGAGTCCATCAATTTCAGTGTAGACCGTGGTGAATTTGTCTCCATCACTGGAAAATCAGGTTGCGGCAAATCAACTTTACTTTATATCCTGAGCACCATGGATACCGATTATGAAGGTAGCCTTTATTTAGACAATCAATTGACCACCGGAAAAAAGGACAATGAGCTTTCCATCATCCGCAATGAAAAAATTGGTTTTGTTTTTCAATTCCACTATTTACTCAATGAATTTTCTGTCTTAAAAAATGTGATGCTTCCGGCATTGAAACTGGCCAAAAAAAGTCCGGAGGAAATTGAGTCTGATGCCATCACACAATTAAAAATGTTGGGTATGGATAGCAAAGCCTTAAAAAACGCCAATCAACTTTCAGGGGGAGAAAAACAGCGGGTTGCCATTGCCAGAGCCCTCATCAACAATCCACTGATCATCATGGGCGACGAACCTACCGGTAACCTCGACAATAAAAATTCTGAAATTGTTTTTGAAATATTTCAGGAGTTGAGCAAAACCAATCACCAAACCTTGCTCATTGTAACCCACGACCAGGAATTCGCAGCCTGTACAGACCGGCAGTTGGTAATGGAGGATGGACGTTTGGTTTAACTTTTGGTATTTATGACCATTTTCACATGCCCTTGATGGGTAATCTACCGTGAAATTACTACCTATATGATTTCCATGATTTTTGAAGGGTAACGGTTTTATGTAACCCACCCTGCCCTTTGTCTGACATCTTTGTAAAAAAGAAGTCATGAGGTTCAGTGGCATTTTCATCATTTGTTTTTCATTATCCTTCACGGTATATGCGCAAATACATGTCTCACAACAAGTGCTTGCATCCGGTGGAGTCGATGCCAAATCGGCAAAATTAAGTGTGAGCAGTACATTGGGCGAAACCTTCATTTATGGAGGCAAAACGGACAATTTCTTCTATTGTCAGGGCTTTCACGGAGGTAATGAAGCTGTCATTACGGCTGTATTTGAGACAGAAGCAGCAGCCCTTGACCTCAAGTACTTTCCCAATCCCAGCCATGACTTCCTGCAATTGCGTTGGCAAAATGCAGGCTTGATTTCGAATCTTAGCCTGCTCGATGAAAAAGGTTCTCTGGTTTTGCAGACTGCAATATCTGAGCATGAAAACCAGGCTACCCTTGATTTGAGAACCTTGATCTCCGGCAAATACATACTTCTCTTTAATGATAAAACCAACCGGACTTTTTCGGCAGGTTGGATCGTGTTCACCAGATAAACCATCAACAATGAAAACTTTATTTTCCCTGCTTTCTATCCTGGCTTTTACTGGCTTGGGACTCTATGCGCAGACACCCAATGTGATCAACTACCAGGCTTCCATCAAAGACGAAAATGGCAAGCCCCTGGCGAATGAAACCGTAAGCGTGAGCATCAATATCACAACCAACGGTGGAAGTTTTAGCGATACCCAATCAGCCACAACCAATGATTTTGGTGTGGTCAATCTTCAGTTGGGAGGTCCGGCTCTGAAAGCCATCGACTGGTCGAAAGGTGGATCCAGTTACTCTATTTCTGTGTCAAGCAATAAGGGAAATATTGACCTGGGCTCTTTCAACATGGCCACTGTACCCTACGCACTTTATGCAGAAAAATCCGGAAGCTCTTTACCTGGCCCTGCTCCCAAACATCAATGGGATGGCACCTCCATCCGTTTTGAAAATCCGGATGGCAGCTATGGCCCATGGGTAGACCTCAAAGGTGCTCAGGGCAACAGTGTAACTGTAGTAGGATCTGTAGCCACACCCGGTGATCTCCCACAAAACTACCAGGGAAATATTGGTGACCTGATTGTGGTATTGTCGGATGGCTGTGGCTACGTATGGGATGGAAACAAATGGGTAAACCTGGGCAAAATTCAGGGGCCACAAGGACCCAAAGGTGAAAAAGGAGATAAGGGTGAAAAAGGTGATCAAGGATTGCAAGGCGCTACCGGTGCTCAGGGGCCTGCCGGACCTACAGGTCCAAAAGGCGATACTGGGCCACAGGGACCACAAGGGGCTCAGGGACCGCAAGGGGCAACGGGCGCTCAAGGACCTGCCGGAACCGGTGTGAGCATCGTGGGAACAGTACCCAATCCCAATGCACTACCGGCCAACTATACTGGCAATGTAGGTGATATGTATATTTCTTTAAGCAATGGCATAGGTTATCTCTGGAATGGAAGTTCCTGGAATGGTGTTGGTCAAATTCAAGGCCCCACAGGGCCTCAGGGACCACAAGGACCCGCTGGGCCTACAGGTCCCACCGGTCCCCAAGGGCCCGCAGGAGCCATCGGAGCAACAGGAGCGCAGGGTCCCGCAGGACCACAGGGGCCCGCCGGACCAACGGGTGCTACCGGAGCAGTTGGACCACAGGGACCACAAGGGCTTCAGGGCTTACAAGGTGCCACAGGACCCCAAGGTCCGGCCGGACCCATAGGGCCCCAGGGAGCAAAAGGCGATAAAGGAGACAAAGGTGATACAGGTGCAACGGGCGCACAGGGAGCTCAAGGACCAGCTGGGCCTCAGGGACCCGCAGGGCCTATGGGGGCTACCGGGGCAACCGGTGCTGTAGGACCCGCTGGTGCTACGGGCCCGGCTGGTGCTACCGGTCCTGCAGGACCAACGGGTGCCAAAGGGGACAAAGGAGATAAAGGAGACATTGGAGCTACCGGTCCACAAGGATTGCAAGGACCTGCAGGGCCTACAGGAGCAACCGGGGCCACCGGGGCCAAGGGAGATAAAGGTGATAAGGGAGATACAGGGCCGGCAGGACCCCAAGGCGCTGCAGGACCCCAAGGTGTACCTGGTGCAGCGGGAGCCACGGGTCCAGCCGGTGCTACCGGACCAACAGGGGCAAAAGGTGATAAAGGTGATCCCGGACCCCAGGGTGCCACTGGAGCCACGGGACCAGCCGGTGCAAAGGGCGACAAAGGAGATACAGGACCTGTCGGTCCACAGGGGGCTACCGGAGCTGTTGGTCCCAAAGGAGATAAAGGAGATACGGGCCCCACAGGACCTCAAGGACCAGCAGGACCGGCCGGTTCATACACTGCAGGTTCAGGCATTTCCATTGCTTCAGGTACGATCACCAATACCGGCGATACCAATGCCAATGATGACGTAAAAAATAATGACCCGGCAGGAGGAGACCTTTCCGGCACTTTTGGCAACCTCACTGTCAATAAACTCAAAAACATCAACCTTCCTGCAGGTACACCCCAGTCAGGACAAATCTTGCTTTACAATGGCACTGCATGGACATACCTCACACCACCAGGATCCACTACTTATACTGCAGGTGCAGGAATCAGCATCGCCAACAATACCATCACCAACACAGGTGACACCAATGGCAGTGATGACGTTACCAATACAACCACCTTTGATGGTGATATATCCGGTACTTTCGGAAACATAAGCGTGAATAAAATAAAAGGCAAAACCATTTCTACCACTGCCCCTGCAGAAGGTCAGGTATTGACGTATTCCGGTGGACAGTGGAAGCCGGTGACACCCTCCACGGGAGGAGGGGGCGGTAATGTTCTGGCAGGAGCTGTCAACTCGAATGGTGCAGTAGCATATTCCAACGGTCTGACCATTACTACCCAAAGTGACAACGTAGTAATTACCGTAACCGGCACCTCCCTCACTGCGAGCAACAATGCCATTGTGGTAACTTCAAGAACAACCGCAAAAGCATATGAGGTGAGCTATTCTGGTGGTGCTGCTATCATTCATGCCACATCGGGTTCTGCCTGGCCATGTGCATTCATCGTTTCCTTATGATGGCTAAACTTAATTGCAAACTTACGGTACAATGCCCATTCATATGGGGAATATACCTCTTTATGTGTGTCCTTGCCCCAATTCAAAGGGCAGGGGCACAAGATAAAGTTTCCCTCAAGGGAAATATAACCGCAGGCGGAGAAATTTATGACGTAAACGGCATCAGCAACCGCAGAAGTCCTTACAGTTATTCTTTATCCGGTAGCGTTACATTTGCCTATAAAGGTATTAGCATTCCCGTAACCGGAAGTTATCGCAACGCTCAGTTTAGTTATGATTACACCTTCAATCGACTGGGTATAAGTCCAAGCTATAAATGGGTAAAACTACACCTGGGTTGGAGCAATATCAACTATTCTGCCTATACTTTATCAGGGCGTACTTTCTTTGGGGTTGGACTTGAACTCACGCCGGGCAAATGGTACTTTTCTGCTCTGAAAGGCAAGTTTCAAAATCCACTGGCCATTCGCGATACTTTGGTGTATGGAGCAAATCTTATACCGGGTTATGAAAGAAATATTGAGGGTGCCAAATTCGGCTTCAGAAAAGGAAAAAGCAAATTGGAATTGATGGCTGTTCATACGTATGACGACCTCAACGGACCCGCTCCCTCTGGTGATGTCAATCAATTGTACGGCTATCAGGTGCTTACCCCTAAAGAAAACCTTACAATTGGTTTCAATGCCGGACTCGAATTGTTTAAACGTTTAGAATTTTTTGTCAACACCGGAATAGCTGCATTTACAGCCGATGCTCAGGATACATTCACCATCAAATATGGCAGCGAAGTTCCTTCTTTTGCCAAGGATCTATTCCAGGCTAACTCAACAAGTCGTATAGCCCTTGCCGGCGATGGCGGTGTCAATCTTAGGATAAAGAGCAACAAGATTGGTTTTAAATACCGGCGGGTTGACCCATTCTACAGCAACCTGGCTGCCAATTTTTTCCAAAATGATTTGGAGCAAATTACGTTTACCACCGGCATCAATTTGTTCAAAAGGAAATTGCGTTTCGACGGTCAATTGGGTATGGAACACAACAACCTTACCCAATTGCGGTCCCAAACCTCTCAAAGAGTCATTGGCAATGCGGGTATAAATTTCATTCCCTCTGAGCAATTGCACCTTGGATTGAGGTACACCAATTATCAGACCGAATCCATGAATGAAATTCTTCAGCTCAATGATACTCTCAGGTTTATCACGGTATCAACACAATATGGTTTGAATGCAGATTATACCTTGCCCGGCAAACTCCTCCGCAAAAATTTCAGCTTTTACCTCAATTACAATAAGGTCAAAGACGAAAGTGAAAATCAAAGTTTGGGCAATATCAATGTTTTTACGGTCGGGCTAAGCCATGGCATTACTTTTACCCAAAAGGAACTCAGCATTTATCCATCGATCAACTATAATATGTACGAATATAGAAATATTGATCAAACCCGATATGGCTTTGGTTTGAGAGTAAGCAAAAAACTCATAGATAAAAAATTGATGCTAAACCTGGGCGGACAGTTATTCATCAACCAGTACAATGGATTAAACGATGGTACTTCATCCAATATTTCAATCAATGGCAATTACCGGTTCACCCCAAAAAGAACGCTTACCCTAACCACCTTGTACCGAATCAACGAGAGCATAGTCAACCGATCCTACAACGAATGGAGAAGTACCCTAAAATTCTCCCAAAGCTTTTAAAACCAATCAGCAAGATGATGAACACCTACATCGGCAAAATCAATCAAAAAACGTTGGCCATAGCTGCCATGGTTCTTTTAACCATAAATGTTTGGAGTCAGAGGCCCCTCGAAGTGATCATCAATTTTGCACCACCTTATCCCAGGGAATTCACTGCTTATTTCAACAATCCACAGGCTTATTCTATTACTGCCATCAACTACTCCGAGCAGGAAGTTACCGTATATTTTTTAGGAGAAATCAGAGGTATTTCCAATGGGGTACTCATTAGAACACTACCTTCTTTGCGGGCAGACATACTTGTAACCATCCCCCCTTTGGGTGTAGTGAACCTCAATGGAGAAGAAATTGCAGGCCTTTACAATAACGCCACATCCGACGATCTGGAAATTATTGGCATACCCCCACAGGAACTTAATGTCAATGGCATGCTACCCGAAGGAGAATACGTATGGTGCATCAATGCCTATGAATTCAATGCACAAAATCTGCCCCTCTCCTCCGGGTGTACCAGCCCATTTTCTATTTATTATGGCGATCAACTCAACATCATCAGCCCATATCAGGATGAGGTAGTAACCACGGATGTATTCAACATTTTCTGGGATCCGGTCATTGGCGATCCCACCAAAAGAGATCAACTCGAATATGAGATTAAAATAATCGACCTCACCGAATACCCCCAGGCCGATCTGGATCTCCTATTTCTTGATGGCAGTGCCCAGGCCTTACTCGACAAGGTAGTTTATGATCAAAATTACATTTACAATGGCGATGGCTCTGACTGGGCCATGACAGATGGCCATCAATACGGACTCAGAATTCGTTCTGTTGATCCCTTTAATGAAGTTCAATTTGGCAACAACGGATATTCTGAAATCCGTACCTTTTGGTTTGGTTTTAATCCCAATGAGGGTGAAGAAGAAGAACCTCCTGTAAACCAGGCTGCCGATTGTTTTCAAAATTGCCACTACACTGCCAACATTGGCACCAACAATGCCCCCAATCCTGCAGCCTTTACAGAATGGCAAATTGGCTACTTCACTATGAAGGAAATAGACATTACTCAAAACAATGGCATATCTTTGGATGGCACAGCTTCAATTGAAATACCCTGGCTCAACAACCAAAAAATTGCCGTCGCATTTCACAACCTCAAAGTCAATGCTTCGGGCAGGGTGTACGAAGGTTTTGCCAAAGCCATTGACGAGAGTGGAGGTGAATATGATTTGGGTGATGTTTACAATACCCTCTTTGTTGGTAAGTCTGAATGTCCATCCGCTACCCTTGCTGCCTTGTCTGATGAAATATCAACAGCCAGAAGTTTGTACAATCTCACAACCCAACAGGCAGCTGGGGTCCCCCTTGGCATCAACCAAAACCTGGAAGGAAGACAATTTACCATCGGCATCATCGACATGAAATTTGAGTCAGACCGTGCTTCCATTGCCCTAATCAATGTTATGGAATTGCAAGGTCTTGCAGAAAATTTCTGGGTCTCCATTGCAGGTAACGACATTTGTCTTAACCCCGATGGTCTGGGAGGTGAATACATCCTTTATCAGGCATTTGAAAAAAGGGGAAATGGCATAGGTGATTTGGACATCAAAACCTATGGAGGCCTGGGCGATGATCAGACCATCAAAGACAATTACTGTTATATTGAAATGAATTGCGAAGGCATGAAGTCAATGGCCATACGTGGCGAAATTGCTTTTGACAGGAGTTTGATAGTACCCGACAACAATGGCAACATTGGCAATGGCAAAGCAAAGGGACGGTTCAGCATGACACTTGATAAAAGAAATGATCCCGCTACATCATTGTATGCATACAACAACAATGCTGCTATGACAGGCACCCATTTGATGTTTGGTTTCGATATGGATGCATTTCAAATAACCGGACTAGCGGGTTGGACTTTCGAACCGGCGCAAGATGCTTTTCTCGATCTTTCAGATTTGGAAAACCCCGATCAGATGCAGTTTCCTTCAGCTTACAATACTTCCGAAATTTACGGCAATGACCCCGCCCTCATCACCACCTGGAGAGGTGTCTTTATAAAAAACATTGAAGTAAAAAGTCCAAAAGAATTTAGTAATGGCACAAGAAGAGGTGCCTTTGCCCAAAACATTATTTTTGATCCCACCCTCACAATGGATATTGGTGTAGCTGGTTTATTGGAAACCGGAGATGGCAATCTTAGTGGCTGGGGTTTTTCCATTGATACTTTTAAAATTGAAATCGTACAAAACGATTTTATAAGTGGTGGTTTATACGGAGGTATCAATCCCCCAATTACCGGTGATGGAGACTATTTAAACTACAAAGCAATTTTAACCAAAAAAGAAAACAATCAATTTGAATTTACAGCCATTGCACTGCCCGACTCTCTGATATCTGTGCCCATTTCATTGGCAAAAGCTGCACTTTGTCCAAACTCATATGTACAGTTTACCATAGGTGAAAATGGGGCAGAAGTAGGTACCTTCCTCAAAGGCCAGATGGTTATTGATGTGATGGAAAACCTGCCCCCTTCCATCGAAATACCCGATGCTGTTCCTGGTCTGGTCATTCGTTTGGCAGATTTTCAATTCAATTACAATTCTACCCAGGGCTTTGTCACCGAAAGTATGGTCAGTGATGGTACACACAGCTGCTTTGGCTTTGGGATAGATTTGGCCGATGCAACTTGTGGTGATCTTTATACCGGACCAATTGCCGAGTTTGAAGGTTTTGAAGGCTATGAATACGATGTATCCGATTTAGATGAAATGTTGACCAACGGCCTTCCCGATGAACCTTCGATGCAGGAAAATATGGATGGTTTTCCTATATCAATCAACGACATCGCCATTGGTTTTTCTGGAGGAGAAGTATCGATCGACTTTGATCTAGATGTCAGCTTGAGTACTGATATGTTTGATTTTATGATAGGTGCCAGAATCAATGTTTGGAATTCTCTCACCACAAACAACAAAGGCATTACCCGCTTCAAACCCAACCGCATCGGACTGGAATGCGGTCGCTTTGGAGGCTCTGACGGTGATGGCATTGGTTTCGATCCATTCGTTGTCAAAGGAGAGGTATGCCTCACCAACAACGAAGATGGCACCAAAGGTTTTCACGGCGATGTAGAACTTACGCTGGGTACCTTTACGGCATCACTTATTGCCGGCTTTGGTAAATATGGCACTCCTGATGCCGGTGATTTTGGATCCAGGAGATATTACGGATATTGGTATTTTGATGGCATGTTCAGATTGTCAGTGCCACCTCCTGTCTCAGGCATCGATGTAGTGCCACCTTACAATCTTATTCACTTCTGTGGCCTGGGTGGAGGCATTTACTGGAATGCCACAGCACCCGACTTTGTGGTGAGCATGGACCAAATTACCAATCCGGAACCCACATCTTCCGGAGCCAGTCGGCCAAATCCACTTTACGGCAATAGGATTCTCAAATTCAATACCAGCTGGAACATCGCTGCCGATCAGGTATTTATGATTGATCCCTATGTGTATGGAGAATGGAATGTCAATACCGGACTCAGGTCCTTAGGCTTTGGAGGCGATTTCTGGTCTATGGCCATGAGTTATGCTCAACGCAATGATGCTCGACTTTATGGTAGTTCAAACACCACAGTAACATTTACAGACAACGGCAATGGTGGTAAAAAGGTTTGTTTATTAGGTGAGAATACGATAAATGCAAATATCATTCCCAATATCTTATACGGTGCTGGGCTCAACAAACGGCTCATTCGTTCAGGATTCGCCATTGGTCCTGAAAGCGAATTTCCGGG
>ERZ724526.26-NODE-26-length-65164-cov-11.721006_pt1 | contig 65164 bp, 66 predicted proteins | sample MGYA00376059_ERZ724526 | MGnify/ENA primary metagenome ERZ724526 (study PRJEB28724, sample SAMN07190883) | activated sludge metagenome | isolation source: activated sludge of sewage treatment plant in Hong Hong | place: Hong Kong | collected 2016-03-17 ...
ATGCCGGGACGATGACTTCCCAATCGACTCTTACACCACCTCGGGGGACGCAACCAACATGCCGCGAGGGCGTCGCAACTTAGGGGCAGAGCCAGGACATAACTCGTAGCAGCGTACATAGGGGTCCATGCTCAAACATGCACGTGATTACCAACTCGATTTAGCAACAAAAAATGTTGAAAGTTCGGGAGGAATGTTCAGTGTCCGAACGCAGGGATTGCGCCGACATCTTCGTTCCGGCCAGAGGCTTTCGGGCACCACTCAACTGAGCAGTATTCCTCGCAATATCATGGCTGGCAACTTTCGCGGTTTTTCAGGGGGATAAAGTTGCATGGGCGTTCGCCCCTGATCGCGGACAACAGGTGGATCGAGAAGGTCTTCCATCCCGTTTTCCCGCCAGACCGGAACGCTGATGACGTTCTGGCGTGGCCGAGGAATAACATCGACTCCGGCGCCCCCGGCGGATGCCGTGCGACGGAGCCGCGTCGCCGCGTTGACCTTGAGCATTAAAGCTGCAAAATGGCCAGCTTACGCCGATAACCAATCACCGGAACACCGAATCGAAAGGAAATCCCGATCATGACCACAGGCACCGTCCGACTTCACCGAGTACTTCGCGCCAGTCCGGAACGCGTCTATCGCGCCTTCCTCGATGCCGACGCAATGGCCAAGTGGCTTCCGCCGCATGGCTTCACGTGCAGGGTTCACGCCATGGATGCCAGGGTGGGCGGCACGTTCAGGATGTCGTTCATCAATTTCTCGTCGGGTCATGGCCACTCCTTTGGCGGGGAGTACCTTGAACTGGTGCCACATGAGCGCATTCGCTACACCGACCGCTTCGACGACCCGAATCTCCCCGGCGAAATGCAGGTCACCGTCTCCCTGAAGCAGGTGTCCTGCGGAAGCGAGTTGAACGTCGTGCAGGAAGGCATTCCCGGCGTCATTCCGCTGGAGATGTGCTATCTCGGCTGGCAAGAATCGCTCGCGCAACTTGCCACGCTGGTCGAGCCCGAAATTCCGGGTTAGCGCGGTGGCGCGTGGCAAATTGGCGAGTTGCAACGGATCGTCAGCACACTCGGGAGGTGGTCGCACCATGAATGATGCAGCCGACCGGGCACCCGGGAGATGTCGATGGAAAAGGATTGCCGGTTCTATTCGCCGACGATATCGACCCCTGCAGGCGGGGTGAACCTGAAGGTTGCCGCCGGCAGAACCGGGTTGCGCTCAAGGTTGGCGAAGCGGATGTGCGTCGTCTGGCCAAAGCTGTCGTGAAGTTCCATGGCCTTGAGGTCCTTGCCGGCAAAACCGAGGCGGACCTTCTCGAAACCGCTGTCGCCGGCCTTCGGCGTCGCCTCGACCCAGTCCATTCCTTCGGCCTCGCCGGCTTCCTCGAGCACGAAATTTTTTTCCAGTTCATTGCTGCCGGCAAGCAGCGCCGCCGGCGAGCCGCTGATCGCCAGTCCGGCCTTGCGCACGGTGATCTGCTTGAGTTCCGGATCGTAGATCCAGATCTTCTCGCCGTCGCCGACAACCAGTTGCGGGTAGGGTTTCTGGATCTCCCAGCGCAACTTGCCCGGCCGCGAGATGGCGACGACCCCCGACGATTGCTGCGGCTTGCGGCTGCTCTTGCCGATGACCATCTGCGAAAAGTCGGCTTTCAGCGTGCGCGTGCCGCTCAGGAACTGATGCAACTGGTCGACCGCGCCAGCCTCGGCGAGGACGGGAAAGATCGCGACTGCTGCGGTCAACAACGCTTTGAGGGCAAATTTCATTCGGCTTCGCGGCGCGCCAGCACTTCGCGGCCACCGCGCGCGTCCATCGTCGACACCAGCCCGGCCTTCTCCATCGCTTCGATCAGGCGCGCCGAGCGGTTGTAACCGATACGCAGGTGGCGCTGGACCAGAGAGATCGAGGCGCGCTTGTTCTTGAGGACGATTTCGACTGCCTGGTCGTAGAGCGGGTCGTTCTCGGCGTCGCCGCTGTCGCCGCCAGCGCCCTCGCCGCCCTCGTCATCGTCGCCGGCGGCGCCGTTGAGGATGTCCTCGACGTATTCCGGGGTGCCAGTCGCCTTCAGGTGCTCGACGACGCGATGCACCTCGTCATCGGAAACGAAGGCGCCGTGGACACGGACCGGATAGCCGGTGCCGGGCGCGAGATAGAGCATGTCGCCCTGACCGAGCAGCGCCTCGGCGCCCATCTGGTCGAGGATGGTACGCGAGTCGATCTTGCTGGACACCTGGAAGGACAGGCGCGTCGGAATGTTGGCCTTGATCAGGCCGGTAATCACGTCCACGCTCGGGCGCTGGGTCGCCAGCACGAGGTGGATGCCCGATGCCCGCGCCTTCTGCGCGAGGCGGGCGATCTGTTCCTCGACCTTCTTGCCGACAACCATCATCAGATCGGCGAGTTCGTCGATGATGACGACGATATAGGGCAGCGACTTGAGCGGCTCGGGGGTTTCCGGCGTCAGCGTCAGCGGGTTGAGAATGTGCTGCCCGTGCTTTTCGGCTTCCTTGATCTTGTGGTTGAGGCCGGCGATGTTGCGCACGCCCATCGCCGACATCAGCTTGTAGCGCTTCTCCATCTCGGTCACACACCAGTGCAGCGCGTTGGCCGCCTGCTTCATATCGGTGACGACCGGCGCCAGCAGGTGCGGGATGCCCTCGTAGATTGAAAGTTCGAGCATTTTCGGGTCGACCATGATCAGGCGCACGTGGTCCGGCTCGGCCTTGTAGAGCATCGACAGGATCATCGCATTGACGCCGACCGACTTGCCCGAACCGGTGGTGCCGGCGACCAGCAGGTGCGGCGTCTTGGCCAGGTCGGCAATGACCGGCTGGCCGCCGATGTCCTTGCCGAGGCAGACGGTCAGCGGGCTGGCCATGTCGTTGTAGGGCGCGCTGGAAATGATTTCGGACAGCTTGACCATCTGCCGCCGGGGATTGGGCAACTCGAGCGCCATGCACGACTTGCCGGGCACCGTTTCGACGACGCGAATGGAAACCATAGCCAGGGCGCGGGCCAGATCGCGCGCCAGATTGACGATCTGGGCGCCCTTGACGCCAACTGCCGGCTCGATTTCGTAGCGGGTGATGACCGGGCCGGGCATCGCGGCCAGCACCTTGACCTGGACGCCGAAGTCGGCCAGCTTGCGCTCGATCAGGCGCGAGGTGTATTCCAGCGTCTCGGAGCTGACCGTTTCGGTTGCCGGCGGCGCCGGGTCGAGCAGGTGCAGCGGCGGCAGTTGGCCACCGATGAACGCCTCGGGAAAGAGCGCGACCTGCTTCTCGCGGCCGATGCGCTTCTCGGCCTTCTTCGAAACCGGCACCTCGGGCGGCTGTGTCTCGATGACGATCGGATCGTGCAACTCACCGCGGCGCTTCTCGACCTCGACCTCTTCCTCGCGCTGGTGGGCGACTTCACGGCCGATGCGCCGATCACGCCAGGAATCCAGCAGACCATAGGAGGAGCCGACGATGGACTCGAGGACCGCGCCCAGCCGCTCGAATGCCCACAGCCAGGACATCCCCGAAAAGATGCTCCAGCCGGCCGCCATCGCCGCCAGCAGCAATAGCGTCGAGCCAGTGTACCCGAGAAGATGTGCCAGCAGGCGACTCGTCTCGATCCCCAGCAGGCCACCCGGCGCCAGCGGCAACTCGACCTTGAGCGTGTAAAAACGCAGGGCCTCGAGTGCCGAACTGGCGACCAGCAGCAGCAGGAAGCCAGCCAGGGCGATATACAGGGGACGCCGGTCAGCCTTGCCGAACGGCGAGTGAAGGCGCCGGAACCCCCACCAGATCACCATCGCCAGGAGGACGATCCACCACCAGGCGGAAAAGCCGAACAGGTAGAGCATCAGGTCGGCGATCCACGCGCCGAAATGGCCGGTCGGGTTGAGCAAGGTTCCCGAAACGACCGCATGCGACCAGCCCGGGTCGTCCTTGCGGTAACCCCAAAGCGCCAACGACAGGAACAGGGCGATGACCCCCAGTCCCAGCCAGCGCGACTCGTGCAGCAGGTTACCGATCTTTTCCGGCAACTGGCTGGAAGTTGCGCGGCCGGCGGTCCGGACACCCACGTTCAGGTTCCGGTAATCGTTATGTGATCGCCTTCGCTGATGATATAGCCACCAACCTCGAGGTCGCGCATCACCTTGCTGACCATTTCGCGTGAGGCTCCGATCATGCGCGCCATGTCCTGCTTGGAGATTTTCTGCCTGACCACCCGTTTGCCGCTGTCGTCCTCGGACATGTCAAGCAGCAGGCGGGCAACGCGGCCATAGACGTCGAGCAGCGCCAGGCTCTCGATATTGCGGTCGGCTTCGCGCAGGCGACGCACCAGGATCTGCATCAGCTTTTTCACGACCTGGAAGTTGTCCTGCATGCAGCGCTCGAATTCGTGCTTGCCGAGGATCAGCAGTTCGCAGGGTTCGACGGCGACGACATTGGCTGACCGCGGGCTACCGTCGATCAGGCCCATTTCACCGAAAAATTCACCCGGACTCAGCCAGGCCAGAATGATCTCGCGGCCCTCCTCGTCGAAATTGGTCACCTTGGCACGACCGGTGAGCAGGACGATCAGGGTCTCGGCGTCTTCGCCCGCACGCACGACCTGCTCGCCGCGCGCGGCACGCCGACGCATCGCCACTTTCGACAAGCGCCCGAGTTCGCTCTCATCGAGACCGGAGAAGAGCGGTATGTTGCGCAGGACCACCAGACTCAGGCCAACATTTGTCGAGGACATAAAGCATTTCCCTTCATGGAGTTACGAGAAGATTATAAACTCAATTCGAAAAGCGCAAGAGAAAGGGTGAAAAATCAGGCCGTGGTTGGAGGATATAATTTTACCAATTACCACTACCGAGAATCACCATGTCCCAAGGACCCAGTCATAGTCGTCTCATCATCCTCGGTTCCGGCCCTGCCGGTTACACCGCCGCAGTCTATGCCGCACGCGCCAACCTGAGACCGGTGCTGATCACCGGCCTGGCCCAGGGCGGCCAGTTGATGACGACGACCGATGTCGACAACTGGCCAGCCGACGCCGACGGCGTCCAGGGTCTCGACCTGATGGCGCGTTTCGAGGCCCATGCCCGCCGCTTCGATACCGAGATCATTTTCGACCATATTCACACCGCGCAACTGACGCAGAAGCCATTTACGCTGGTCGGCGATGCCGGCACCTATACCTGCGACGCGCTGATCATCGCCACCGGCGCCTCGGCCCAGTATCTCGGCCTGCCCTCCGAGGAAGCCTTCATGGGCAAGGGCGTTTCCGCCTGCGCCACCTGCGATGGTTTCTTCTATCGCAACAAGGCGGTCGCCGTGATCGGCGGCGGCAATACCGCGGTCGAGGAAGCCCTCTACCTAGCCAATATCGCCAGCCACGTCACGCTGGTCCATCGCCGCGACAGCTTCAAGGCCGAAAAGATATTGCAGGACAAGCTGTTTGAGAGGGAAAAGACCGGCCAAGTCACCATCCTGCGAAATTACACACTGGACGAAGTGCTCGGCGACGATTCCGGCGTGACCGGCATGCGCGTCAGGAGCACGCAAGACGGCACGACGCGGAACGTGGATGTGTTCGGCGTTTTCATCGCCATCGGCCACAAGCCCAACACCGACATCTTCGCCGGCCAGCTCGCGATGGAAGGCGGCTATCTAGTGACCGAGGCGGGGCGCAACGGTAACGCGACGCAAACCAGCATTCCCGGCGTCTTTGCCGCCGGCGACGTGCAGGACCACATCTATCGTCAGGCCTGCACCTCGGCCGGTAGCGGCTGCATGGCCGCGCTCGATGCCGAGCGCTACCTCGACCACCTCGACTAGACCGTAAGGTTCAGGATTGCTCGACCCCGACGATCTTGCGGCGTTTCGGGCGGCAGTTGCCGATGCGAAACCACTGCCGACATCGGGTCGTGTTCATCTCGGTGGCCCGATGCCGCCGCCGCGCCCGCTGCAACGCCTGGCCGACGAGCAGGCGGCGCTGCGCGAGAGCCTTCACGGACCGATCACCCTGCAGGACCGGCTCGAAGGGGGTGACGAACCCAGCTATCTTCACAGCGGCGTCGCCAACAGCGTGCTGCGCGACCTGCGGCGCGGACGCTGGGCCATTCAGGACGAGCTCGACCTGCATGGCTTGAACCGCGAGGAAGCGCGCGGCCAGTTGGCAACCTTTCTCGCGCAATCCCTCAAATATGGCAAGCGCTGCGTGCGCATCGTGCATGGCAAGGGACACGGCTCGCCCGGCGGGGAGGCCGTGCTCAGGCGCCTGGTGCGCGGCTGGCTGGTGCAGAAGAATGAGATCCTGGCGTACTGCCAGGCAAAACCCCAGGACGGTGGCGAGGGCGCGGTGATCGTGCTGCTGCGCACGCAAAGGAAACCCGTCTCGCAACCTTGATCGACGGCTTCCCGGCAGTTCTCTTTCTGGTTCTTCGCGAATCAACGTTTGAAAAGTTCGGGGTCGTCAACCCAGTCCCACGCCGTTCCCGGTGAGTCTTTCGGTGTCAGCCCCAAGGCACCGTGCGCCGTAGCCAGACGAAAGATTTCCAGCGCCACGTCGTGTGGAAAACCTTGGCGTCCGGGGCGATCGGTGACCATCAGACCTGCCAGGTAGGCATCGAGCCCGGCCTTGCCCCACAATCCGGCGACCCTTGCGAGGATGCGCGGAAACTGCTGCTCGATCAGCACCGGATAAATCCCGGATTCCGGCCCGAGCGACTCCAGCAGTTTCGCCTTGAGCGCGGGGATGTCGAAATCTTCCTGGACATTCACGGCGACACGCTCCGAATCAGACTGCCGCTTCGTCAGTCTCGCCGGTGCGGATGCGCACGACCTGCTCGACCGCCATGACAAAAATCTTGCCGTCGCCGATCTTGCCGGTACGTGCCGCCTTGATGATGGCCTCGATGGCGGCATCAGTATGCTCGGTCTTGACGACGATCTCGATCTTGATCTTGGGCAGGAAATCGACGACGTATTCGGCGCCGCGATAAAGCTCGGTGTGACCCTTCTGGCGGCCGAAGCCCTTGACTTCGGTGACCGTTAGGCCCGTGATCCCCATTTCCGACAGCGCTTCGCGCACTTCGTCGAGCTTGAACGGCTTGATGATGGCTTCGATCTTCTTCATATCCTGTTTCCTGTTCGATGCAGTTAGTCAAAATTCGTCGCAGTAACGATTGGTAATAGGATACCGCCAATCCTTGCCAAAACCACGCGGCGTGATGCGAATTCCGACCGGCGCCTGGCGCCGCTTGTATTCGGCGACGCGCAACAGGCGCACGACCCGGCGCACCGCTTCTTCCGGCAAACCGGCGGCGATGATTTCGCGCGGGCTGCGGTCTTCTTCCATGTAGGCACGGACGATGGCGTCCAGGATCTCGTAGGGCGGCAGCGAATCCTGGTCGGTCTGGTCCGGCTTCAGTTCGGCCGAGGGCGGCCGGACAATGATATTTTCCGGGATGACCGGTGAAATCGTGTTGCGGTAGCGCGCAAGGCGATAGACCAGCGTCTTGTAGACATCCTTGATGACCGCGAAGCCGCCGGCCATGTCGCCGTACAGCGTACAGTAGCCGACGGCCATTTCCGACTTGTTGCCGGTGGTCAATACCAGCGCGCCAGTCTTGTTCGAGAGCGCCATCAGGATGTTGCCACGGATGCGCGCCTGGATGTTTTCTTCGGTGGTGTCGGCGTGCAGCCCGGCGAACAGCGGGTCGAGCATCGCCTGGTAGGTGGCCATCGCCGGCGCGATGGGCACCTCGTCATAGCGCACGCCGAGCGCGGCGATCATCGCCCGCGAATCGTCGAGGCTCATCCGCGCGGTGTAAGGCGACGGCATCATGACCGCTCGCACTTTGTCGGCTCCCAGCGCGTCGACCGCGACGCACAGGGTCAGCGCCGAATCGATGCCGCCCGAGAGCCCGATGAGCGTCCCGTTGAAGCCGCTCTTGCCGATATAGTCGCGGACACCCAGCACCAGGGCGCGGTAGGCCTCGGCCTCGACCGGGAGTTCTTCCGCCATGTCCTCGGAGCGCAGGCGCCCCCTGTCGTAATCGACGATGCCCAGAGTTTCCTCGAACTGTGGCAGGCGCATCCGGCAGTGGCCTTCGGCATCGAGAGCGAACGAAGCTCCGTCGAAAACCAGTTCGTCCTGACCGCCGACCAGGTTGACGTAGATGGCAGGGACGCCGGTGGCGGCAACTCGCTCGCGCAGCACCTCGATGCGCTGCTGATGCTTTTCGAGATGACAGGGCGAGGCATTGAGCACGACGAGCAGTTCGGCGCCACCGGCGGACGCCAGTTCCGCGGCACCGGCCTCCCAGACGTCGGCGCAGATGTTGATGCCGCAGCGTACGCCGCCCAGGGTCACGACGCAGGCTGCGTCGCCGGCATCGAAATAGCGCTTCTCGTCGAAAACGTCGTAGTTGGGCAAACGAATCTTGCGGTAAACCGCGATTTTCCGTCCGTTTTCGATGACCGTGGCGGCATTGTAGCGCCGCCCCTCATGCTCTTCCGGGTGACCGACAATCAGCGCAATGCCCTCGACGCGGCCGGCCAGATCATCCAGTTCACGCCTGCAGGCGCGGTAGAAATCCGGGCGCAGCAACAGGTCTTCCGGCGGGTAACCGCACAAGGCCAGTTCCGGCGTCACCAGAACCTGCGCCCCCCGAGCCTTGGCCGCAACGGCACATTCGATAATGCGCACGGCGTTGCCGGTCAGGTCACCGACAACGGCGTTGAACTGGGCAACGGCGATGCGCAGCATCAGGACTCAGTAGTTGGGCTTGTCTCGCGCCGAGTTGTAGGCTTCCACGCCGTCGACGATTTCCTTCTTCGCCTCTTCAGGACCGCGCCAGCCGATGATCTTGACGAACTTGCCCGGCTCGAGATCCTTGTAGTGCGCGAAGAAGTGGGCAATCTGGTCGAGCAGCAGGTTCGGCATATCGGCGTGGCTCTGGACATTGCGGTACATCGGCGTCAGCTTGTCCACCGGTACCGCGAGCAGCTTCGCGTCATCGCCGGCCTCGTCGGTCATCGCCAGTACGCCGATCGGACGGCAGCGGACGACGACACCAGGGGGCAGCGGGAACGGGCTGACGACCAGCACGTCGACCGGATCGCCGTCGCCGGCGATGGTGTGCGGAATGTACCCGTAGTTGCAGGGATAGTGCATCGAGGTGGACATGAAGCGATCGACGAAGATCGCGCCGCTCTCCTTGTCGACCTCGTACTTGACCGGCTCCGAATGCGCCGTGATCTCGATGATGACATTGACGTCGTTGGGAAGGGACTTGCCGGAAGGAACGTTGTTGAGGGCCATTCTTGTCTCTCTGCGGTCGGGTTTCGTGAGTTGCGATTATAACGCCGCGCCGGACACAGTCAGTGCCATGCGGCGAGAAACTCCTGCCAGTGCGGCGCCCCGATCCGGGCGAGTTGCGCCTTGACGAATTCGGCCTCGGAAACCTCTTCTTCCGCCGTCAGTTCGCCGCGCATCCGCCGGAAGCGGTTGTAGACCAGGTAGGTATTGATGACATCGGTTTCGCAGTAGTCGCGAATCTCGGTGCTCTTGCCCGCCTGCCAGGCTTCCCATACCTTGCCGCCATCCATGCCGAGCTTGCCTGGAAAGCCGTAGAGCTTGGCGAGGTCATCGAGCGGCGCATTGGCGCGGGGGTTGTAGAGCGCCAGCAGGTCCATCAGGTCAAGGTGGCGCGTATGGTAGCGGCTGATATAGTTGTTCCACTTGAAGTCGCGTGAATCAGCGTAGTCGCCGTCGCCCATGTCCCAGTAGCGCGGCGCGGCGACGCCGTGCAGCATGCCGCGATAGTGCAGCACCGGTAGGTCGAAGCTGCTGCCGTTCCACGAAACGATCTGCGGCGTGAACTTCTCGATGCCGTCGAAAAAGCGCTGGATGATGGCGCCTTCGCTGAGGTCGGGCTCGGACAGAGACCAAACCTTCAGGCCCTCGCTGGTCCGCAGCGCGCAGGAGATAGTGACGACGCGCTGCAAGTGAAGCTGCAGGAAGTCGTTGCCGGTCTTGGCCCGTCGTTGCTGGAAGGCGAGTTCCGCGACTTCGTCGTCGGAAAGTCCGGCCGGCAGGTCGTTCAGCCGGCGCAGGCCGGCGATGTCCGGAATGGTCTCGATATCGAAGACCAGGACCGGCTTCATGCCGGGAAAACGCCCGTGGACAGGTAACGGTCGCCACGGTCACAGATGATGCTGACGATGATGGCGTTTTCGAGTTGCTGGGAGAGCCGGAGCGCGACGGCGACACCGCCGCCGGAGGAGATGCCGGCGAAAATGCCTTCCTCCATGGCCAGCCGGCGCGTCATCGCCTCGGCATCGGCCTGGCTGACGTATTCGATGCGGTCGACGTTGGTTTTATCGTAAATTTTCGGCAGATAGGCTTCCGGCCACTTGCGGATGCCGGGAATCTGGCTGCCGTCTTCCGGCTGACAGCCGACGATCTGGATCGCCGGGTTCTTTTCCTTGAGGAAACGGCTGGTTCCCATGATGGTGCCGGTGGTGCCCATGCTGGACACGAAATGGGTGATCCTGCCGTCGGTGTCGCGCCAGATTTCCGGGCCAGTGCCCTCGAAATGCGCCAGCGGATTGTCCGGGTTGGCGAACTGGTCGAGGATGATGCCCTGGCCTTCGTCGCGCATGCGGTCGGCAACGTCGCGCGCCAGCTCCATGCCGCCGTCCTTCGGCGTCAGTACGAGCTCGGCGCCGAAGGCGCGCATCGTCTGCCGGCGCTCGATGCTCTGGTTCTCCGGCATGACCAGGATCATCCGGCAACCCTTCATCGCCGCCGCCATCGCCAGCGCGATGCCGGTATTGCCGGAGGTCGCCTCGATCAGCGTGTCGCCGGGCTTGATGTCGCCACGCGCCTCGGCATGGACGATCATCGACAGCGCCGGCCTGTCCTTGACGGAACCCGCCGGGTTGTTGCCTTCCAGCTTGGCCAAGATGACGTTGCCACGCTGGTCGTTGTCGGCGCCGGGGATGCGTACCAGCCGCACCAGCGGCGTGTTTCCGACAAAATCCTGCAGGGTTTTATACATTGCGCTGTAGCCACTCGATATATTGGGAGACACCCTCCTCGACCGTCGCCATCGGCGCGTCGTAGCCAGCCGCACGCAGACGGGTCAGGTCGCCCTGCGTGAATGCCTGATACTTGCCCTTCAAGGCCTCGGGGAAGGCGACGTACTCCAGCAAGCCCTGTGCCCGCAGTTCTTCCAGCGTCAGCGGCGCTTCGTTTTTTGCCCTACGGCAGCCGTTGACCGCAGCCACCGCGACATCGTTGAAACTCTGTGCCCGCCCGGAGCCGAGGTTGAAGATGCCGGACTCTTCGGGATGGTCAAGGAAGAAAAGGTTGACCTTGGCGACATCGCCGACGAATACGAAGTCACGCATCTGGCCGCCGTTCTCATAACCGTGCGAGCCTTCGAACAGCCTGACCTTGCCATCGGCCTTGAACTGGTTGTAGTTGTGGAAGGCGACCGAAGCCATGCGCCCCTTGTGCGATTCGCGCGGTCCGTAAACATTGAAGTAGCGGAAACCGACAATCTGCGACGATAGCTTCTGAGCCAGCCGCTGGCGGACGACCTGGTCGAACAGGAACTTGGAGTAGCCATAGACGTTGAGCGGTCCTTCGCACTCGCGCTCTTCCCTGAACGCGCTGCTGCCGCCATAGGTCGCCGCGCTCGATGCATAGAGGAACTGCACGTCCTGGTCCAGGCACCAGTCGAGCAGGATCATCGAGTAGCGGTAATTGTTCTCCATCATGTAGTGGCCGTCGGTTTCCATGGTGTCGGAGCAGGCGCCCTCATGAAAGATGGCGTCGATCTCGCCGTCGTAATGACCGGCCTGGATGCGCGCGATGAAGTCGTGCTTGTCGACGTAATCGGCGATATCGCAGTCGATCAGGTTCCTGAACTTGTCGGCCTTGGTCAGGTTGTCGACAGCGATGATGTTCCTCACCCCGCGCTCGTTCAGTGCCTTGACGATGTTGGAGCCGATAAAACCGGCCGCGCCGGTAACGACGATGTACATGACTTTTCCTTACAGTGCTGATACAAGTTCCGCGCGAGTGACGACGGCGGTACCCAGCTTGCCGACGACGATGCCGGCGGCGACATTGGCGACGCGAATGGCCTCAGCCCAGTCGGCGCCCGCTCCCAGCATCACCGCCAGCGTGGCGATCACGGTGTCGCCGGCCCCGGAAACATCGAATACCTCGCGGGTCTGCGCGGGCTGATGATGGGTTTCCTGATCGGCGAAGAGCGTCATGCCCTCTTCGCTGCGCGTCACCAGCAGCGCTTCGAGCCCGAGTTCGCCGCGTAACTTCTGCGCCTTGGCGGCGAGTTCCTGTTCGGACGACCAGCGCCCGACGACTTTGCGCAACTCGGCGCGGTTGGGCGTGATGACCGTCGCCCCCGCATACCTGCCCCATTCGTCGCCCTTGGGATCGACCAAGACCGGCTTGTCGTGGGCACGGGCGATGGCGATCATCTCGGCGATGTGGGCCAGACCGCCCTTGCCATAATCCGAGAGGATGACGACATCGGCCTGCGCCACCCGCTGCTCGAAGTCAGCCAGCTTGGCCTGCAGGATTTCGTGCGATGGTGCCGTCTCGAAGTCGATGCGCAGCAGTTGCTGTTGGCGACCGATGACGCGCAGCTTGACCGTGGTGTCGATGTCGCGGTCGACATGCAATCCGGCATCGATTTGCTCCTCTTCAAGGAGTCGAGCGAGCGAGCGGCCCGCTTCGTCGTCGCCAACGACCGAGAGCAAGCCGGTGAAGGCGCCGAGCGACGCAGCGTTGCGCGCGACATTGGCGGCACCGCCCAGGCGCTCTTCCATGCGCTGGACCCTGACCACGGGCACCGGCGCTTCCGGGGAAATCCGGTTGACCTCGCCGAACCAGTAGCGGTCGAGCATGACATCGCCGACGACCAGCAGGCGAACGTCTTTAACCTTGTCGAACATGCGTCTCAATGTCCGGCGGCCAGATACTTGCCACCGCCGGATCGGACCGAATTCGGGTCATGAGACTTGCAGCCGTCGGGAACGACGGGGTTCCATATCTTCATGTGCGCTTTTTCCTACAAGGTTTGATCGAACTCTTCGCTGCGCCGCGGCGGGTAGGTTTCCCAGCCGCCGCAGGCCGGGCAGCGCCAGTAGAACTGGCGGGCCTTGAAGCCGCAATTATTGCACCGATAGCGTGACAGGCGCTGCGTGTACCCCGCAATGATGCTCTTCGCCAGGTCGATATCGGGCCGCACCTCCGGCTCGACCAGCGGCAGTCGTGCGCTCATCAGCTTCTCCAGACCAAGTAGGGTCGGGTTGCGCTGCAGTTCGTCACGGACCAGACGATACGCCGCCTCGTTGCCTGCGCTCTCGAGAACGAGCTGATAGACGACATCGAGCAGATCGAGCGACGGATAGTGTTCGAGGTAGCCCCGCAACAGCGCAATTCCCTCGTCGCGCCGCTCCAGCTTGCGATGGGTCTCGAGCAGGCGTTGGGCGACCAGCGCCAGGTAGGCGGGACCCTGCTGTTCGATGCGTTGCCAGGCGTCGATGGCGCCCGCCGGATTGCCCTCCTGCAACAGCAGATCGCCCTGCAGGAGGCTGGCGCGTACGCACTTGCGGTTCTGCCGCATCGCTGATTCCAGGTACGCGCGGGCGCTGTCCGGGCGCGAACGCATGATCTCGCCGGCAGCCAGTTCGCAGTAAAACTCGGCGACCTGCTGCTGCGACGCGACGTCCGGCAGTTCGCGGGCGAGATCGATCGCCTTCTGCCACTCCTTCTCGACCTGGTAGATCTCCAGCAGGTTGCGCTTGGCCTCGTCCTCGAAGGCGGTCCCGACCAGCTTGTTGAAGATTTCCTCGGCGCGGTCGAGCAAGCCGGCCTTGAGGAAATCCTGCCCGAGTTCCGAGAGCGCATGCAGACGTACGCCCTCATCGAGATCGGGCCGGTCGATCAGATTCTGGTGCATGCGGATCGCCCGCTCGGTCTCGCCGCGCCGGCGGAACAGGTTGCCCAGCGCAAAGTGCAACTCGACCGTCTGGGAATCGACCTTGGCCACCTCCAGAAAGGAATCGATGGCCTTGTCCGGTTGCTCGTTGAGCAGGAAGTTGAGGCCCTGGAAGTAGGAACGAGGCAGGGCGCGCGATTCGTGCACCACCTGCCGGATATCAATGCGGGCCGCCGCCCAGCCCAGCCCGAAGAAGAGCGGAACCAGCAGCAGTTGCCAGTACTCGAACAGCTCGGTCATGCCAGTGGCGGCAGTTCGGGCATAACCGGCGACTGCGGCTTGGCGGCCTCGCGCTTGAGGCGCGAGATTTCGCGGCGCTGGCGGAAGATCACACCGACCAACGACAACATGCCGAGGATGGCTCCGGCGGCAAAGAATGCCAGCAGGACAATGACCAGCGGCGCCTCCCAGGCATAATCGAGAACGAAACGCAGGGTCGTCGGTTCGGTGTTGCGGATGGCAAACACCAGCAGGATCGCGAAGATGATGAGGCGAATGGCCCAGGTCAATGCAGTCATGACGTAAAAGAAAAAGGGGCAGTGAAATCCACTGCCCCCGAATCTACCACAATGCACCCGGACCCGAGTCAGATCGACTGATCGACCCGTTCACGCAGTTCCTTGCCCGCCTTGAAGTGGGGGACCCACTTGGCGGGCACGCTGACCTTCTCCCCCGATTTAGGGTTGCGGCCGGTGCGCGGCGGCCGGTAGTTGAGCGCAAAGCTGCCGAATCCGCGAATCTCGATGCGGTCCGCGCGCACCAGGGCGTCGGACATCGCATCGAGGATCATCTTGACCGCGAAGTCGGCATCCTTCGCCACGAGCTGGGGAAAGCGTTCCGCCAACCGGGCGATGAGCTCGGATTTGGTCATGCTTGTGCCTGTCAGCCTTGCTGGTTGAGCTTAGCCTTGAGCAGGGCACCGAGGTTGGTCGTACCGGAAGCCGCGGCGGAGGACTCGGCGGACAGCTTCTGCATGGCATCGTGCTGGTCGGCGCTGTCCTTGGCCTTGATCGACAGGTTGATGCCGCGCGTCTTGCGGTCCACGTTGATGATCATCGCCTCGACCACGTCACCGACCCTGAGGTGCTGCGACAGGTCGTCGATGCGATCACGCGAGAACTCGGAAGCACGCAGGTAACCTTCGTTGTCGCCATCCAGAGTTACGACGGCACCGCGAGCATCGACCGTCTTGACGGTGCCGCGCACGATGCTGTTCTTCTCGTGGGTGGCGATGAAGTTGGTGTACGGGTCGCCGTCCATCTGCTTGACGCCAAGCGATATGCGTTCCTTCTCGACGTCGATGCCGAGCACCAGCGCCTCGACTTCATCGCCCTTCTTGAAGTTGCGCATGGCTTCCTCGCCGGACGCGCTCCACGACAGGTCGGAGAGATGAACCAGGCCGTCGATGCCGCCGGGCAGGCCGATGAAGATACCGAAGTCGGTGATCGACTTGATGGCGCCGCGGACCTTGTCGCCCTTCTTGTGGTTCATCGCGAAGTCGTCCCACGGGTTCGGCTTGCACTGCTTCATGCCGAGGGAAATGCGGCGACGTTCCTCGTCGATTTCGAGGATCATGACTTCGACTTCGTCGCCCAACGAAACGACCTTGGACGGATGGACGTTCTTGTTGGTCCAGTCCATTTCGGAGACGTGCACCAGGCCTTCGATGCCCTGCTCGATTTCGACGAAGGAGCCGTAATCGGTCAGGTTGGTGACCTTGCCGAACAGGCGGGTGCCGGCCGGGTAACGGCGGGCGATGCCGACCCACGGATCGTCGCCCAGTTGCTTCATGCCCAGCGAGACGCGGTTCTTCTCGGCGTCGAACTTGAGGATCTTGGCGGTAACTTCGTCGCCCACCGCCAGCACTTCGGACGGGTGGCGGACGCGGCGCCAGGCCAGGTCGGTGATGTGCAGCAGGCCATCGATACCGCCGAGGTCAACGAACGCACCGTAATCGGTGATGTTCTTGACGATACCCTTGACGACGGTGCCTTCCTGGAGATTCTCCAGGAGCTTTTCGCGATCCTTGTCGGCGGTGGCTTCGAGGACGGCACGGCGGGACATGACCACATTGTTGCGCTTGCGGTCAAGCTTGATGACCTTGAACTCCATGGTCTTACCTTCGTACGGCGTGGTGTCCTTGACCGGGCGCATGTCGACCAGCGAGCCGGGCAGGAAGGCACGGACGCCGTTGGACATGACGGTGAGGCCACCCTTGACCTTGCCGGTGATGGTGCCGGTGACCAGGGAGTTGTTATTCAGGGCTTCTTCAAGGAAGTTCCAGGCGGCGATGCGTTTGGCGCGATCGCGGGACAGGCGCGTGGCGCCGTAGCCGTCTTCCAGCATCTCGATGGCGACCTGGACGAAATCGCCCACCTTGACCTCGAGTTCGCCCTGATCGTTCAGGAATTCTTCGAGCGGAACGTAGGATTCCGATTTCAGGCCGGCATTGACCACAACAAAATTGCGGTCGATGAGCATCACCTCGGCGGTGATGACTTCGCCTTGACGCATTTCCTGGCGGGCCAGGCTTTCTTCAAACAGTTGAGCAAAAGATTCCATTACAGAGAGAACTTTCATGCCGCGGACCGTGAAATCCACAGCGGGTTGGAGTTGAAAAAATGCCGGCCCGACAGCCGGCGACACCTTACTGCAATGCTTCCCTGCTCCACGCGAGAACCTGGTTCACCGCCTGTTCGATGGTGAGGTCGGTGGTGTCGAGCAGTCGAGCATCCGCTTCCTGCCTGAGCGGGGCCACGCTACGCCGGGAATCCCGATCGTCGCGCTGTTGCAGGTCAAGCAGAAGGTCGAGGAGATTAGCAGAGAATCCTTTTTCGATCAACTGCTTATGACGGCGTTCCGCCCTCGCCTCGGCGCTCGCCGTGAGAAAGACCTTGAGCGGAGCGCGCGGGAAGACGACGGATCCCATGTCGCGTCCGTCACCGACCAGTCCCGGCGCTGTGTTGAAGGCCCGCTGGCGGAACAGCAGGGCCTCGCGCGCGGCCGGCAAGGCCGCCACCTGCGAGGCACCGGCGGAAATCTCCTCACTGCGGATGGCATCGCCGACCGCCTGACCGTTCAGGCGAATATCGCTTTCCGAAAACCTGACATCGAGGCCGGCGGCTATCGCCGCGACACCCGCCTCGTCCGTCCAATCGACACCCGCCTTTCTTGCGGCGAGCGCGGTCAACCGGTACAAGGCGCCCGAATCCAGATAGCCGAACCCGAGCGCCGCCGCCACGCGCGCCGCCACCGTGCCCTTGCCGGAAGCCGACGGGCCGTCGATGGCAATGACCGGCGCCGCCTTGGTTACACCGGCAAAACGTTCGAAATAATCGGGAAAAGTCTTGGCCACGCATTTTGGATCATTGATTCGCAGCGGCGTCCCGAAGGCCGCCAGCGAGAAGCACATCGCCATGCGGTGATCGTCGTAGGTAGCGATCGCCGCCGGCTTCAGGCTGGCGGGCGTGACGCGAATGAAATCCTCGCCCTCTTCCACGATGGCACCGAGCTTGCGCAGTTCGGTCGCCATCGCCGCGATGCGGTCGGTCTCCTTGACCCGCCACGAAGCGATGTTGCTCAGCGTCGTCGTTCCCTTGGCGAACAGCGCCGTCGTCGCCAGCGTCATCGCCGCGTCGGGAATGTGGTTGCAATCGAGGTCGACCGCCACCAGGCTGCCCTGCGGCGCCCGGGACTCCATCCAGTTCGCTCCCATTTCGACGCGGGCACCCATTTGCGCCAAGGCTTCGGCAAACTTCACATCACCCTGGATCGAATCGCGCCCGACACCCTCGACCCGCACGGGTCCGCCGCCGATGGCGCCGAGCGCCAGGAAATAGGAAGCCGACGAAGCATCGCCCTCGACATAGATCGTGCCGGGCGACACGTAGCGGCTGCCGGCCCGCACCGTGAACCGCTGCCAGCCCTCGCGCTCGACCATCACGCCGAAGCGCGCCATCGTCGCCAGTGTGATTTCGATATACGGCCGGGAAATCAGCTCGCCGACGACGTCGACCGCAACCGTTGCCCCGGTCAGCGGCAGGGCCATCAACAAGCCAGTCAGGAACTGGCTGGAGACGTCGCCACGCACGGAGACCATCCCGCCCGGACGAATAGTCGCCGGCCTGAGGTGCAGCGGCGGATAACCGTCGTTACCGAGATAGGTGATATCCGCCCCCAACTGGCGCAGGCCATCAATCAGGTCACCGATCGGCCGCTCGTGCATGCGCGCCACGCCCTTCAGCACGTAGTCGCCGCCGGCCAGCGCCAGCGCAGCGGTCAGCGGCCGAAAAGCGGTGCCGGCATTGCCGAGAAACAACTCGGCCCGACGCACCGGAAACCTTCCGCCGCAACCGGCAATCCGCCAGTTCTCCCCACTCAGCGCGGTCACCCCGACGCCGAGCGCCTTCAAGGCATCGAGCATGCGCCCGGTATCATCCGAAGCCAGCAGGTCGCGCACTTCCGTTTCACCCTCGGCCAGCGCCGCAAGGAGCAGGACGCGGTTGGAAATGCTCTTCGAGCCGGAGAGGCGGACGGTGCCGGTGGCGGAGAGTAACTGGGGCAGGTCCAGGAATCCGCTGGTGTTCGGTGAAGCGACGTCAGACATGCTCTTGTTCCTGGCTGGATAACCCGACTGGACGGACCATCTGAAGTTGATTGGCTCGCACTTGCGCCGCAAGTGCCGAAAAGATCAGCGAAGCTCTAATTTTACAGGGCAGCGCGCCCGGGCGCCTCCGACGGCGAAACTGCAGCGATGTAATGGCTGCTGCGCGCGAGAAATCGCTTCTCGACAAGATGCCACATCGCGGCGCTACCAGCTGCAGTCAGCAGGACCACGGTCAGCAGAAACAGCCATGGACTCTCATCCAGCCAGCCAGTGTGCAGCAGCAACTGGATGATCGGAAAATGCACGATATAGACACCATAGGAAAAGTCACCGTGCTTCCCGAAGTTTCCCACGTAAAGGAAAAGACCGAAGAACACGACCATGATCGCCAGAGAGACAGGCTCGAGAATCGAGAGCGGCACGAAGCCATTGACCCAGAGCACCACAGCGGCTATGGGCACAACGAACCTGACCAGACGCTCAAAAAGAGGCAGGAAGTAATAAAGGAGAGCGCCCGACAGGAAATACGAAAGTTGCCCGGGCAGTTGCCGCCCGAGTTCCAGATAGATCGGCAAGCCGGAGCGGGCAGCCGCAAAGGCCATCAGTTCCGTATAAGCGACAGACAAGCCATAGAACAGCACCAGCATCCGGAGATGCCCAAATTTTCGAAACAACCAGACGAAGGCCGGCACTGCTACATAGAACATCACCTCGATCTTCAATGTCCACAGGGCACCGTTTACTACGGCCATCCGGTTGGATTCGAAGACGCCAGGCAGCGTCGGCTTGAGGAAATTGAGGAACGCGAGATTGGCCACGACGTATTTGAACCAGGCCGGTGAAATGTATTCGCCGACGCTTTGCGAACTGACCGCCGCCAGCCCCACCGCACAAACCATCACTATGGTGACGTAGGCGGGGTAGATACGCCTGACGCGCTTTTTGGCGTAAGAGGCGAGCGATGCAGAGCGCTCGAAACTCATGAATATGAGAAACCCGCTAACGACAAAAAAGCCCTTGATCGCCACCAGCGATGACAAGGCGTCGGCGATGACACTTAGCTGCCGGAACCCCGAGAGTTCATAGGCATGAGCCAGGCAAACGGTCCCAGCGAACAACAACCGGAGCAGGTCGAAGTTGTTCCTGGCCAGTCGGGGGCTGTCATTCCGGGACAAGTCGGGTTCCTGACTACGGTTCACATAGGATTCAAATGCGGGGGCAACACCTTGTGCGGCCACCGCTCGACCATTGCTCGCAACCATTCCAGTTTGCGCCGCCCAGCGGGGCACTCGGGTTCCCCGCACGTCCGGGGCTTCGCCCGCTATAATGATTGCCCTCATCAAGCCGGCCTAAATGCAGAATTCTACTGCGGATGAACGCAAACCCGAATCTTCCGACAGGCCCGGAGCGACCCTGCATGGGCCTCAGGCGTGTCGAGTGCCGGCGGATCCAGTGGTCGAACACGGTCGAGGCGCGGCGGCCGGCAGTAGCCTGTTCCAGTTGAGAAGCGTCAGCGCGAATACCGCCAAGCCGCGCCATCACATCCCCGATCTTGCGGCTTCGAAACCCGGAATCCGTAGACCCGCAGGCCGCCGCCACCAGTTCGTCCAGGCAACGGTCATCCGCTGAAGCGAAGAAGCATCGCCGCATCGTGTCCTCCCACAACACCCTTCTCAGCATTCAGGCACTGCGCGCCATAGCTGCGAGCGCAGTCGTCGTGCTGCACACACTGGTCATGATGGTCCATAACGGGGGATATTCATTCTCCATACCGATCTTCGGCGCCAGCGGTGTTGACCTGTTCTTCGTCATCAGTGGCTTCGTGATGGTCTATACGACACACGGAGATTTTGCTCAGCCGAATTCGACGATGTCCTTCATCCGTCGCCGTGTGATCCGGGTCGTGCCAATCTACTGGTTTTACACGACCGTTCTCGTCCTTCTCCTGGTGCTGTTTCCCGGCCTGTTCACCAGTCTGAAATTCGAGTGGCCGCATACCATCTCTTCGTATCTCTTTCTGCTCTCGAAGAACAACGCCGGCATCGTCGGGACAGTGTTGCAGACCGGATGGACGCTGTGCTTCGAAATGTATTTCTATCTACTGTTCGCACTGCTACTGATGCTGCCGCAGCGGTTCTTCCTGCCGGTTGCCGGCGTCGTCTTCGTGGCGGGAATTACACTCGGAGGAATTGCTGGCCCCTTGCCCGCCTGGGTTACGGTAGCGACCAATCCCATCCTCCTCGAGTTCTATCTTGGGGCCGTGATCGCATCAATCTATTTGAATGGATTCTTTCTGACTTGCCCCTGGGCACTGGCTTCGATCGCTGCCGGAATCGCGACGATTTTCCTCAGCGAGAATGTCGACCAGGGACAATGGCCAAGGGTGATTTTCTGGGGGCTTCCCGGCTGCGCCCTGTTGCTTGGGGCAATCTCGCTCGAACGCGCCGGGCTGCGGACATCGAGGATTCTCGTGTCCCTGGGAAACAGTTCGTACAGTCTTTACCTCGTCCACCCATTCCTGATGCCTGCCTTGGGGAAAACGTGGACCGCACTGCATCTGGGCAACACCCTGCCTCCCGTGGCGCTTTTCGCGCTGGGCTACTGCATCTCCCTTCTGGCCGGTCACGTCTCATACCTGGCCATAGAAAGGCCAGTCACCCACTGGTTATCGCGTGTCTGGAAGGCCAAGTACTGAGAAGAGGCGCCATTGCACCGAAGTTGAAGTCCGGCAGGTCTGCCGGTGAGGCATCCGGTCAATGCGCGGCATCAGTTGCCACTTCGCTCATCTCAATTCACTTTCAAGAAACTGCCGGCTGATAATCAGGCAACCAACGCACAAGTACATCGCGCGCCTGGGCATCGCTCTGGATTCCTCCTTCCAGCCAGCGGCGCAATTCTGGCAGGAAATCGTCGTCGACCGCGGTATCGGGAGCAAGACTCAACCTCTGGTGCGCCGTGGGGCGCATCGGCCCGGCATCGGCCGGGTTTTCTTCCAAGAGTTTCTCGCCCGGTCGCATTCCGGTGAACTCGATACGAACTCGCTCCTCGGAGAACCCTCCCAGGCGGATCATGCGCCGAACCAGATCGACAATCTTCACAGGCTCGCCCATCTCCACAATATAAATTTCGCCCCCCTGGCCAATCGCCCCCGCCTGGAGAACCAGTTGCGCAGCCTCCGGAAGCGGGATAAAGCGGCGTGCCATCTCGGGGTGCGTAACGGTTACCGGGCCGCCCCGTGCGATCTGCCCCTGGAGCCTGGGAATCAAGCCGCCCGCGGCGCCGAGCACGTTGCCAAGACGTACGATTTCGAACCTAGTACCGACTCCCTGCCGGTGTAGCGCCGTACAGACCATCTCTGCCAGCCGCTGAGTCGCGCTGGCCACGCTGGCCGGATGAACCACCTTGTGCGTCGATATCAACAGAAACCGCTCCGCACCGAAGCGGCCGGCGCACTCCCCGACACGCAGTGTTCCCAAAACATTGTTGCGCACCGCCTGCCACGCGTTGCCAACCTCCATCAGGGCCGCAAGCTTGTACGCCGCGGCATGAAGAACCACCTGCGGTTGCCAGCAGGCGAATACCTCGGCGAGACGTTCCCCATCTTTGACGTCGCCCGCCAGTACAACGCGCTGCACGCCCGGCAAGTGCAGCGCAAGCCAATGTTCCAGGGTTTGCAGAGCCAGTTCGCTCTGATCGAAAAGAATCAGGCGGGCCGGCGCAAAACGCGCAACCTGCCGACACAACTCACTGCCGACAGACCCACCGGCCCCAGTCACCAGAACCGTCTTGCCGGCAAGGATCGCGGCAATCTGCGAGGAGTCGATCGACACCGGCTCATGCTTGAGCAGGTCTTCGATCTCGATCGGGCGGATCCACGAAATGGCTGTCCGCCCCGCCATCACGTCGTCCAGGCCGGGCACCGTGAAGACGTGCGCACCAGCCGCCAACGACAGATCGGTCACCCGCCCGCGTGCTTCGCCGAGAGACGAAGGCATAGCCAGAATGACATCTGATGCCCCGACGGTCTTGAGCACGTCGGGCAAGCTTTCCAGACCACCAAGCACAGTGCATCCGGAGATCTCCCGGCCCCACCGCTCTGGGTCGTCGTCCACGATACCGACAACGCGCCATTCGGCGCTGCGTTCCAGACCGCGCACCAGCATCGCCGCACCCTCGCCGGCCCCGGCGATCACCACGGGCTTGCCAGCGGATGCGGGCCCGCCGTATAGGCGATGCTCACTCCAAATCCGGTAGGCCGCTCGTCCGCCACCCATGTAAAGCAAGAGCAACATCGGATAGACCGCGAGCAGCAAGCGCGGGATGGTCTGGTTGTAATAGCGGAAAAAGACGTAAAAGAGAAGAACTGCCGCAGACGACATGGCGACGGCGCGCAACACGCGCTTCAGGTCCGGCAGGCTGGCGAAAAGCCAGCTTTCACGATACAGGCCGGCCCGGTGGCAAGCCAGCGCATGCAGGGGCCAAAGCAGCACCAGGCCCGACCAGAAGGCCGGCATGAAATTGGGTGGAATGTCGAAATTGAAGCGCAACAGGAATCCGCCAACCCAAGCGAAGACCAAGCCGGAAATGTCGAACAGAAACACCGGGAGGGAGCGAACGGATCTGGACATCTGGGCCTCAGTTCTGCCGAACGCAGGCAGCGGTGGGCATTCTAGCATTCCCTCCAGAAACGCGGCACACGCGCTGGATGAGGGTCCAAATAACTTCCATTCGTTCCTCTCCTCAAGTGCACTCGGGCAATCGGCCCCAGTGTTTCCAAAAGTATCGCGCCATGCTCGCCAGATGCCAGCGCAGATGCGGCAAACTCCGCCGACTGTCGCGCCGCGCATCGTGAACGACGCTCACCCGCGGGCAGGCTGCCACCTTGAGCCCGTCGCGCCAGGCGCGGACGCAGATATCGACGTCTTCGTAGTACAGGAAGAAGCGCTCGTCGAACCCCTTCAGTCGCGCAAAATCCTCGCTGTGAAAGAGCATGAACATCCCAGCGACCCATTCCGGATGAAAGTCGGGCTCGCCCGCTTGCACCATGTAGCGCCCGTCACCGCGTCCGAGCGCCTTGGTGGCCAGCGAGCGCAAGGTCGGAAAATGCCGCATGCTATCCTCGACTCCGCCGAAAGGGGAAACCACCAGAGGAGCAATCAGCGCCGCACCGGTTCGGGCAAGCCCTTTCAGCAGTTCTGGGAACGGGTTTGCCAGCAACACGATATCCGGATTCAGCGGACAGAAGTATGGTTGCCGGCACAGGGCGAACGCCTCGTTGTGATTCGCCCCGAACCCCTTCGGCACTTTGTTTTCGATCATGGCGATGCGCTCGTCCAGGGGTATCTCCAGCGGCTCGGCAATATTCCTGGTAATGATGACCTGCGTGACTTCCGGACAAGCCAGGATCGCCCGGAGCAGGTTCTCGACCATGGTCCCGTGGCCGTGACTGACGATCGAGACCGAGATCACACGCGAACTCCGGAGTAACGGAATTGCAGGACGGACCACTGAACCATGGGGTTCCCGGGCCAGAAAGCCGGGCAGCAATGGCTCATGGCAGATTGGAAATAGCCGGTTGGAGACAACGCAACGCCGGCCTCGGGCAACAGAAAGTGCCACTTGCCAGCATGTGGCAACCGTCAGTCACGCGCGAAACCCTTGTCCATGACTCGCCACAAACTCGCCACCGGTGCGCGACGATTTCTCTGTATGGTTCGGCGCTTCGCCCACATCCGCGGCAGCCCTATCAAGGCATCACGCTTGGCGCGCAACAACACGCCGCCGCGCCCGCGTGCTGCGAACACCAGCACGACAACCAGATTGAGCAGGATGTGCAAGGGCAGACACAACCAAAATAGCGCACCGGGCATGTTCTTCACATACGTCCAGACCAGGTTACGATGCCCGTGATACAGCGCAAAATCGCTGTGCTGGCCCCCGCTGGTCGCCGAGCCGACGTGGTGCACCACGGCATCGGGAACATAGAGCGCGCGAAACCCAGCCAGGCGCAAACGAAAACCGAGGTCGACATCCTCCAGATAGCAGAAGTGGTCCTCGTCGAATTGTCCCGCCGCGTCCAGTGCGCTGCGCCGGTAAAGGGCTGCCGCGGCGCAGGGTGAGAAGATCTCACGCGGCAGAAGGTCCGCCGGCTCCTGCAGCCGGCCATGTGCCTCCCGCCAGACCAGCCCGCTCACATGGTACTTGTCACCAATCCCATCGAGGCATTCCGGCCGTTCGGCGACCAGTTGGCGCGATCCGAAACTGGCGCAGTCCGGATTTGCGGCGGCCGCCGCGAGGAGCGCCGCCAGCCAATCGGGCTCGGCAAACGCATCGGGGTTGAGCAATGCGACGAATTCGGTGGTGCACTCGCGGAACGCCAGATTGTTGCCGGCGGCGAACCCCAGGTTGACGCCTGGAGAAAGCAGCCGGCATTTCGGGAACCCGGCGATGCAGTCGGCGGACCCATCGGAACTGGCGTTATCGACCACCCAGACAACCGCAGGCCGCAGGGTCTGGACGCTCAAGTGCTCAAGGCAGCGCCTCAGCATGGCGCCGCCGTTCCAGTTGACAATGACGACGCTGACATCGGCGACGCCGCCTCGGCAATCCCGGTCCACTTGCCCGGCTTGGCATCGATCGGTCATTGCCACACGTAGAGCACCCGGTAGCTGGCCCACAGGCCGATGGCGACGCCAGCGCCGACGTAGGGAACACCGAAGCGCCGTGGCATCAGGACGAAAAGTCCGGAGACTAGGAATGGCAGGAAGGCGAAGAGCATCTCGGAAAGGCGGTGGGCCACCGGCGGAAAACGCAGCAGACCAAGAAAGATCGCGATGCCAGCGAGCAGGAACCAGCCCGAAAGATCGACTATCTTCCAGCCACGAGTACGGATTTCAGCGCGGTAGTACAAGAACAGCCCCAACGTCAGGTATTGATACAGCTTCATCGACGAAAACAGATTCGGCGTTTGCCCCACCCCATAGGTCAAGTAGTATGAGAACCGCTCAATGTGGCCTGCCGCCCGGGTAAAGAATTCACCAGCCAGCAAGGACACGGCCGTGCCACCGAGAAACGCGGCGAGCGAAAACACCAAGGCCAGCGCCAGAAGCATCGCAAAGAGCGTCTGAATGTGAAAGCCCGCTGCCAGAACCCAACTTACCGCCATTCGCCCGTAGCGCTCCCGCGTAACAAGATACCCGACACCCAGCATCAGGAAGGCTATCCCGAGCGACGCACGCAATTGGGTGTAATCATGGAGGACGAAAAAGAACGCCACGTTCACCAGCACGGCAACCCAGTAAGCGGGCGAGAGCCGTTGGAAGCAATAGAACTTGACGCCGAGTCCGAGAAGGGCAATCAGGAAGAACCAGAGAACATCGCTGGCAGGAAGCAGCTTGGCCAACAGAAAAAGCAGCGCGCCGAACCCGATATCCCCAGATGGGAAGGACAGCACGCCGGTCCACTCGACGGTCCGCGCCCACAAGAACATCTCGAGATACGCGCCATGATCCTCGCGTACGACGCCAATCAGGTGCCCAGCGCACACGGCCGCCAGCAACATCGCCGGCAGCGCCACCATCCACCAACGGGCGACCGCTGCCCGCCACGTCACTGAACGCATCTGCTCAATCATCGCGCCGCCCGCTCCCGGAGAGCGCAATTATCGCCGACATGGCAGACAACGCCAAAAGGTCGAACGCCACGCGGACAAGCCAGGCGATGGCCGCACCGAGAATGCCCCAGCGCCCCAGAAACCAGGGCAAGCTGGCGAAATACAATGGCAACTCGAACAGATGCAGGAAGGCGATCTGCCGTACCTTGCCCATGCTCTGCAGATACGAGAACGGAAACTGGGCGACGCTGTTGCACAACACCCCCCAGCACAGCAGCACCATCGGCCCGGCCGCCAGCACCGCGAATTCCGGGTTCAGCCACCAGGACAGGAACTGGCGCGAGAAGATGCTCGCCATGGTCACCACCGGCAGCAGGATGAGGAACATCATCGCCATGCCGCGCAACATCATGCGCCCCGCCGTGGCACGCCTGTCCGCGCCCTGTTCCCTGGCCATCATCGGAAACAGTACCGTGGTGGCCGCCGCCGGCACGACCAGCAATCGCGTGACCACTTCGAACGGCGTCGTGTAATAGGCCAGCTGACTGGCGACCGAACTGGCGGCGATGACGAAACGGTCGGCAAACACCATCAGCGGACTGACCAGGTTCGACACCATCATCCAGCCCCCGAAGCCGAGAATTTCGCGAACCTCGGCGCGCGTGCCGCGCACTTCCCAGGCGCGGATCAACAAGTCCCGGCAGGCCCAGCCCTGCGAGGCGATGGTCAACACCCTGCCCCCGACCAGCCCAATGACGATCACGTCGAGCGCCGGCCACACGACGAGTAGCGGCAGCGGCAGGCCGAAGGTCGCGATGCCGAGTATCACGCGGGCGACGGCGGGCGCTGAAAAGCGCCCCAACCCTTCGAGAACCCCGCGCAAACCGATGCCGAGCACGAGAAAAGGCATGCCTGCCGCCAGCCACGCCACCGAGCGGAAATTCTCCGGTGTATCGGCAATGACGCCAAAGCTGGACAGGAAAGGATAGATTGCCACAAGCAGCAAACCGGATAGCAGGCCTACCCCCAGCAAAAGAGACAGCCCCACCCGGGTCGCCACCGCCGCTTCATGCGACGCGCTCCTGGACTCGGCGATTCGCTTGGTCAACGCCTTGCCGATCCCGAAATCGAAAAGGCTGAAATAGCCGAAAATCCCCCACACCAGCGTCAGCACGCCGAAGCGCACGACGCCAAGCCTTTCGATGATGTATGGAACCGAAACGGCACCAATGACCAGCGGCAGGATCAAGCTGACCAGCGTGACCAGAACCGGTCCGCCAATTCGCTTCATCCCCGCCGCTCCCGGTCCTGTGGCGGGCTCCGGACGGCGTTTCAGGAAACGCCCCGCCGCTGCCTCCTCGACCGCCGCCAGGCATCGGCAACGAATACCGCCAGGATGCCGGCGAGCAAGCCACCGACCAATCCCAGGACAAGCAGCAGGGCTTTCTTTGGCGAGACCGGCTTTTCCGAAACGAAGACCGGTTCGACCGCCTTGGCCGGCTGGGTTGCCGGAGGGCCAAGCGCCCCTTCCAGCGCTGCAACCAACTGGCGCTGGAAAAACAATTCCGATTCCTTTTGCAGGCGCAAGGAATTCATCAGGGAAAGCTGCGTAAAGCGGTCATCCTTGATCCCTGCAGTCGCCACCAGCTTGCTTAACGACCCCAAGTCTTCCTCAGCCCGCTGGCGCTTTTCCTTGGCAATGGCCAAATCGGCCTGCATCCGATCAATCGCTGGCTTCGCAATCTCGGACTGGCGCTTGCCCAATTCCTGAATGGCCACCTCAGCAATTCTTCGCGCATTCTCAATGCTATCGGCCTTGGCTTTAAGTTCCATTAGCGGCGCCGCGTTCTGTCCGACGGTCGCCTTCGAGACCTGAAGCGACAAGTAATCGTTTCCAGCCGTCGCAGAGCGCCTCAATGCATCGATCCAGTCCTGAATCCCGGCGCCCTGTGCCACTGCCATCTGAAAGGTAGGCGTCTTCATCCGCTCGACCGACAACTGTGTTGGCTCCACGGGAAGCGTAGTAACCTGCCCAATCAACCCCACTTGGGCGACTTGGCCAACCTGCCCGGTTTGCCCAACCTGCACTACCGCCACCGCCTCATACTTCGGCGGAATCAACGTCAACGCCAAGCCGGCACCCAGCAACCCAATCGCCGTGCCACCGGCCACATAACGCCAGCCTTCGCGCATTTTGTCCCACAGGTCAAAGAGACTGATTTCCTCTTCCTGAATCATATCGTTCTCGTTCATGAAGCCATCTTTCTTTCAACAGTCAATGTATCACCACCTCTCCAGCAACGGGCCTGCCCGGGGTGCGCCACCACAACTCGTCATCCCCGTGGCGCGCCGGGGAATATTCTTCGACAAGCGAACCAAGCAATGCCAGCACGCGCTCGTAATCGAACGTCCGGCTCGCCTCGTCCATCTTGGCCAATAGCTCGTTGATCCTTGCCCACGGGAGTTCATGCTCATACGCCCGCATGATCAACGGGTGGGACGTACCCTCTACGTTCTCGCCAATCAGCAGTTCTTCAAAAAGCTTTTCGCCAGGGCGCAAACCGACGATCTCGATCGCAATATCGCCATCCGGATGCTGTTCGTCGCGCACCTCCAGCCCGCTCAGATGCACCATGCGGCGCGCGAGGTCCATGATTTTAACCGGCTTGCCCATGTCCAGTACATAGACTTCGCCGCCCTGGCCCATCGAACCGGCCTGAATCACCAGCTGGGCAGCTTCCGGAATGGTCATGAAATAGCGCGTAATGTCGGCATGGGTCAACGTGACCGGCCCGCCAGCAGCTATCTGCTTGCGGAACAGCGGAACGACCGATCCCGACGAACCCAGCACATTGCCGAAGCGCACCATGCAGAAACGGGTCTTGCCGCCCCGCCTGGAAAGTGCCTGGAGGATCAATTCGGAAAGCCGCTTGCTCGCCCCCATGACGTTGGTCGGCCGCACCGCCTTGTCGGTGGAAATCAGCACGAAGGTCTCGACCCCTGCCGCGAGCGCGGCCTCGGCCATGCGCCGCGTGCCCACTGCGTTGTTGCGCAGGCCCTCGATCGGGTTCTGTTCAACGAGCGGCACATGCTTGTAGGCGGCGGCGTGATACACCGTCTGCACCCCGAATTTGTTCATCACGCTTTCGTTGCGGCGCTGGTGCGTTACCGAACCCATGACCGGCACCAGATCAATACGCGCACCCAGGCGATTGCACAAAGCGGCGAGTTCCTGCTCGATCGAATACAGGGCAAACTCGGAAAGTTCCATCAACACCAGGCGTGCGGGTTGCAAGCGGACGATCTGCCGGCATAGTTCCGAACCGATCGAACCGCCGGCACCGGAAACCAGCACAACCTTGCCGGTAATGCATCGCCCGAGCAGCATCGGATCCGGAGTCACCGATTCGCGCCCCAGCAAGTCCTCGATTTCGACCTCTCTGATCGCGTCGACCGCAACATTGCCGCCGACGACATCGGCCATGCCCGGTACCAGCTTGACCTTGCAATGAAACCCCTCCAGACGGTCGATGATCTCGGCCCGCCGCGAGCGACTTGCCGAGGGGATCGCCAGCAAAAGCTCATCAATTTCCTTCGCTGCAAGTACGGCAGTCAACTCGCCCGGCGAATAGACCCGCAAGCCGGCGACTTCAGTTTTTTGCAGCGCCGGGCTGTCGTCGAAGAAGGCCACCGGGAAATACTCCCGCCCGGCGCGCAAGGCATACGCCAGTTGCGTCCCCGCCCGGCCGGCGCCGTAAATAGCGATGCGGACCCGCGAATCCTGCCCGCGCTCGGCGCGCAGGAAGTAGCTGCGTGCCAGAAAGCGGGTTGCGCCGACATACAGGATTGCCAGCAGCCAGTAAATTGCCAGCACACCCCGGGAAACTCCCGGCGTATGGGTCAATGCCAAACCTGCCGCCAGCAACAGCACCGACAAGGTGACGCCGCCAGCCACGACGAAGACCACCCGATCCTCCATGAAGCGGATCACGGCTCGGTAGAGCCCGAGGCGGATGAAGATGGGTATCGCCAGCAATGGCGCCGCCAGCATCTGCGATTGATAAGCGGCAATATTCGGCGTCCACGTTTCGAAACGCAGCGCCAATGCTGACCAGAAAGCAAACAATAGCAACAGCAAATCCGTCGCAACGGCTAGGGTTTGCTTTTTTCTACGAGACAAAGACAAAATTGCTTTCAACACTTACTTACCGCCTCTCCAGGTGCGAGTACCCGCCCTGAGTCGATCTTAACGCCATATCCCAAAGCCGTCCCGGCCTGCATCCAGGCACCTTCCCCAAGAACGGAACCGCCAGCCATCGCGGCACTGACACCCAAGTGCCCGAAATCTTCCACCTTGCAGTGATGATCGACTACCGCGCCACAATTCACAATGACGCCTTCGCCGAGCACTGCGTCGGTACCGACAATGGCCCCTGCCATGATCGCCGACCCCGTACCGACGATCGCGCTGGGCGATACGATGGCGCGCGGATGAATAACGGTGGCCAACTCAAGACCCGCATTACGCAATCGACGACAGACTTCTTTACGCAATTGATTGTTGCCGATCGCCACAATCGCTGCATCAGCAAAATCACGCAACTTTGAAAAATCCGCAATGCCACCAAGCACGGGAAAATTCCGGACTTGAGACAAACCTGGAAAAGCATCATCGAGAAAGCCAACCACTCTGAACTGGTCACATGCCAATACGGCTTCCGCAACAGAACGGCCGTGTCCGCCGGCGCCGACAATGATCAACCTATGCATCAATGCGACACCCCATCACGCTTGATGACCTTCAAGAACGTCAGCCAGAGAATCCGGAAATCGAGCCAGATCGATTGCCGCTGCAGATAATCGGCATCGAGCTTGACCTTCTCCGGGATCGGCAACTCGTCGCGCCCGTTCACCTGCGCCCAGCCGGTCAGACCGGGCACCAGTTCGTGCACGCCGCATTCCGTCCGCAGGGCAATCAGGTCATCCTGGTTGAACAGCGCCGGCCGCGGCCCGACGAAGCTCATGTCGCCCTTGAGTATGCTCCACAACTGCGGCAACTCGTCGAGGCTGGACTTGCGCAGGAAGGAACCGATCGGTGTCAGGTAAACCTTCGGGTCGGAAAGGAGATGCGTCGCCACCGCGGGCGTTCCGACCCGCATGCTGCGAAACTTCGGCATGCGGAAAATCCGGTTGTGGCGCCCAATGCGGTCTGACCAGTAAAGCGCCGGGCCGGCAGACGACAGCCGGACCAGGAGCGCCACCACCAGTATTGGCAGCGCCAGCACCACGGCCGCACACAAACCCAAAACCAGATCAAACAATCGCTTCATGCCAGAGCCCGTTGACCATTTCTCACACCAGGCGCGCCGAAAACCCTTGAGCCGCAAGAAGTTCAACCGCGTTCTTGTCGAACGAAACGAAAGTTCCCCCACCCAGCCAGCTTCCCTCGTAAGCAATGGCACCATCAGCAAAATCCCCGCCCGCTTCGAGCACTGACAGCCCTGCCTCTACGGCAGGCCGGTTGACTTCCACATTCGCGACAGAGAGCAGCGCACGAATCGCGGCGGCCACGTCGGAAGCCTGAAAGTCGTAGACCCTGCGCAATACCCACACAAACTTACACAGGCATGGCATTGCTACCGCGATCAATTCGGCGTCGGTCAAGACCTTTGCGGCCACATCGGCTTGCACGGGGTCATCACGCACGACAGCACGAATAAGGACATTGGCATCAACGGTGACCTTCATCCCCTGCCTGCCCAAGCCTGCGCGGTCGCGTCGTTCATTTCTTCAATGGAGGCGACTTTCGTTGTTCGCCCTGCCAGCAAACCGACAAAACCGTCAATCGTCCCCGCCGGCCGTGCAGCCTTTAGCAGCCCCTTGCCGTCCGGTAGCAAGTCCAACTCGATCTTTTCCCCCGGCCTGATGCCCAGGTGTTGCAGCACGTCTTTTCTAAACGTAACCTGCCCCTTTGCGGTAACCGTCAGTGTGGTCATGGTTAAGTCCTCCAAGCCTCTTGATGTGCCACATGGTAATGCTGATTCACATTACACTCAAGGCCTGCCTCGAAATCATGCGGCGTCACGCAGCCGTTCAGTGGTCAGCCAATGCTCGGCCGTCCGCCGCAAGCCTTCGTCGACACTGATCGGCGGCGTCCAGCCGAGGAGGGCCTCGGTCTTGCCGATGTCGACCTGCAGCGACCCGCAAAGGCGCTGGGCAATACCTGGCCGACCGATCAACTTTGCCCCGAGTGTGATCAAACCAACCGGCACCGGGATCAGCCGGGCGGGCCTTCCCAACGCAGCAGCCATGCGCCGTAACAATTCGGCGGTCGACAGGTCTTCATCGTCGGAAACCAGAAACGTCTGGTTGGCAGCCGCCGGATGATCGACGCAGGTAACGATCAGGTCAACCAAGTTGTCCAGAAAAACCAGGCTGCGCCGGTTTTCCGTCACACCTCCAAACGGCAGCGGAACACCACTCCACACCCAACGCATCATCGCTAGAAAGTTGGCCTTGACTCCCGGACCATAAGCCAACGGAGGACGAATAATGACCACTTCCATCCCTGTCTCCTTGGACAGCGCCCGCAACGCCTGTTCGGCTTCTAACTTGGAAACCGCGTGAGGACCATCCGGCCTTGGAGAATGTTCAGCCGTGAATGGCTTTCCGCGTAAAGTATTTTCGCCAAGAGCCTTGATTGAACTAAGAAAAATGAATCTCCGAACACCGGCGTCAGCCGCTTGTCGCGCGAGGCAAAGCGTACCATCCACGTTGACTTGGCGAAATTCCGACAAAGGATCGCGCGAAGCTTCAACCATTACATGCGCCCGACCGGCACAATGCACGACCACTGAGACACCAGCCAACGCCTCTGCCCATTGTTGGTTAGCTGAGATCGAACCCTGAACGACCTGAACACCAGATGGCCAAGAACTAGCGGCAATATCTCTGACCGCTATACGAATCGGAATCCGACTGCCAAGATACGTACACAGCCCTCGCCCTACGAACCCGGTCGCGCCGGTGACGAATATCATTAACTATTCCCCATGAATCTTCACTTTCCCCAAGTATTACATTTTCGCCCGATTTTTCCGGTCGATGGCAACCGGCCACTAGGCAACCTTCCGGCTGGCCAGATACGCCTCTGCCGTGCGCTTGAGTCCCTCATCGACGCTGAACGGCGGACGCCAGCCCAACACATCCTTCGTATGCGAAATGTCTACCTGCAACGAACCGCAGAGACGCTGTGCGATGCCGGGCTTGCCGATGAGCGATGCCGCCATGCGCAGCAGCCCGGGCGGAACCGGGAGCAGCCGCGCCGGCCGGCCGAGCGCCGAACCCATGCGGCGGAGCAATTCGGCTGTGGATAAATCCTCGTCGTCTGAAACGAGAAACGTCTTATTGGCTGCCGCCGTATGATCGATACAGGTCACGATTAGATCGACCAGATTCTCGAGGTAAACAAAACTACGTTTGTTCCGTGTCACCCCACCTAATGGCAACGGTACTCCGGATGTCAGCCATTTCATCAAGCTCGAAAAGTTGCCTGGCGCATTTGGACCGTAAACCAAGGGGGGACGAACAATCACGACCTCCATACCCGACTCGGAGGCCAACCTTCTCAATTCCGTTTCAGCCTCCGATTTCGAGACTGCATAGGGCGTATGGGGTGCAACTTCGCTATCGATGGTGAAGGGCTTCCCGTGTGTCTCGCCGCCGTTCACGCCAATGGAGCTTATAAACACAAAACGCCGCACCCCACTCTGGGCTGCTTGACGCGCAAGACAAAGCGTTCCTTCAACGTTCACAACCCGAAACTCAGACAACGCATCTATAGCATGTTCTCTCATAACGTGGACGCGGGCAGCGCAATGAACGATCCCAGAGATTCCCTCTAAAATGCCCGCCCAATCCTGCCCTGGTTGTATGAAAGCCTCCCTAACGTCAAGACAGCTTCTAGGAGAAACGGAATCCGGATTTCGTAGGGCAACTCGAATCGAACAGCGTTGCTCCAAAGCCGCCAAAATTGCTTGACCAACGAAACCTGATGCGCCAGTCAGCAAAATCACTTCTTTTTCCTTCACGTTGCCAAGAGTAATGATTTTAGCTTTGTAGCCAAAAGGCGCGGCTCGAAATTTCTTTCGTAATAAGTACGCCCACTATTTCCCATTTGCATGAGTTCAGCATCGGATTTTTCTTTCAATGTTGTTATGGCATCAGCGAGCCTGCTCGCGTCCTCTGCCGGAACTGCTAAACCGGCACCAGATTCAATAATAACCCGAGCCCCCTCTCCATCAAGAGACGCAATGATTGGCTTACCAGCAGCCAAGTATGCTTGCACTTTGCTCGGAATCGTCAAGCTCATTATCTCGCTCTTTATCAAACTGACCAGTAAAACCGATGCGCCAGCCATAATAGACGGCATTAACGCAAGGGGGAAACGTCCAGGTAACTGCACATTCTCTAAATTTCGTCGCTCAATTTCTAATTTTAGCCACTCCAAACGACTCCCTCCACCAACCATAACAAACCTGATTGATTTGTCAAAGCGGAGAATTTCAGCAGCCGAGATTATAGTTTCTAGCGACTGCACCGTTCCCATGTTTCCAGCGAAAAGAACATTAAATCCCGGCTCGAACAAAACAGGGCAGCCCTGCTCTATGTTTGTATGATTGAATGCGAAGTCACCGGGATTAGGGTGATACTTGACCACCGTCTTCCCTGACATTTCCTGAACCGATTTGACGAACGCCTGCGATTGAACTAGAACCAAATCACTTTTATCGTATATCCATGAGACAATTTTCGAAACAATTCTGAGTATTGACTCGTTATTGACATAACCAGCGGCACGTAAGCTTTCTGGCCAAAGATCTTGAACCCAAGTAATCAGGGAAGCTTTCTTTAGTCGGGATAGCCAGATACCCGGAATTGCCTGAAGAATAGGGGACATTCCAAAAACAAATATCTTGTCGATTGGATGCCTTCGCAACAGCCACGGCCCGAAAATTGTAGCGGTCAATATGAATGACAGATAGTTAAGTGCCAACCGAATCACACTACCATTCCCTCTTGGGAAAAGGGGCACTCGCAATATCGTCACTCCTTCGTGCACCTCCGCACCCATCGACCACCAAGAGTAGCCCGCAAAAGGGACGCCGTCTGGGTAGTTCGGCTGGCCCGTCAAAACCAGCACCTCGCAGCCCTCGTCCTTGAGCGCTTGGACGACTTCCGTGATGCGGAACGTCTCCGGCCAGTAATACTGGGAAAGAACCAGAATATGCACGCTTGACTTCCTAAGCCTTGTCTTCCTTGCGCCACACTTTCCGGTTCACAAAGTCCGTGTAGCTCTGGATGATCCGCAAAACCTTGTCGGAAACATTTACCGGCGAGTAGTCATCGACCAGACGCAGCACGCGACGCTCTCCTCGCGGCTGACTGTCAAGAATGGCCAGGGCCTGCATGACCCGATCCACACTCAGTCCCACCATCATCACCGCAGCCTCTTCGAAACCCTCCGGCCGCTCGTGAACCTCCCGCAGATTGAGCGCCGGGAAATTCAGGATCGAAGATTCCTCGGTGATCGTGCCGCTGTCCGACAACACGCAACGCGCCTCGGTCTGCAACTTGATGTAGTCAAGAAACCCGAAAGGCTTGAGGAATCGGAGCATTGGGTGCGCCTGCAAATTCACCGCCTCCAGCCGCTTGCGGGTTCGCGGGTGTGTCGAAACGATGACCGGCTCCCCATACCGCTCCGCCAGCGCATTCAGAATGCCGAATAGCTTTTTCAGATTCTCCGGCGAATCGACATTTTCTTCGCGGTGTGAACTCACCACGAAATAACTTTGCCGCTCGAGGCCGAGACGGCTCAAGACGTCCGAAGCATCGATTCCTGGCCGGTAATGCTCGATCACTTCGCGCATCGGACTGCCAGTCTTGATCACCTGATCCGGTGGCAAACCTTCCCGCAGAAGGTAATCACGAGCAATCTCGCTGTAGGTCAGGTTGATATCCGACGTATGGTCGACGATCCGGCGGTTGATTTCCTCCGGTACGCGAAAGTCGAAACAGCGGTTACCGGCCTCCATGTGAAAGATCGGAATTTTCCGCCGCTTGGCCGCGATGGCCGCCAGGCAACTGTTCGTGTCACCGAGCAACAGGAAGGCCTCAGGCTCGTAATCCTGCAGTGCCTTGTCGGCCGCCATGATCACTTGGCCAATCGTTTCCGCCGCCGTTGCCCCGGCCGCCCCCAGAAACCTGTCCGGCTTGCGGATGCCGAGGTCACTGAAGAAAACCTCGTTCAGTTCGTAATCGTAATTCTGGCCGGTGTGCACGATGTAATGCTCGCAATGCTGATCCAGCTTCGCCATGACACGCGACAACCGGATGATCTCGGGGCGCGTGCCGACGATGCTCATGACCTTCAGTTTTTTCATGTTTAGTCCTCGGCGACGGCATGTTCGCCACGGGCGATTCGGGTCATGAAATCAAGCTTGAGCAACAGGCGTTTCATCCCCTCGATATCAAGACGCGTCGTGTTGTGAGAGTTGTAATCCTCGCCATGTGCGGTTTGCGTCAAACGCTGGTCGCCCTGCTCGACATACTTGGCATAGTTGAGGTCACGGCCGTCCGGCGGAACCCGGAAGTATTCCCCCATGTCCTCCGCACACGCCATTTCCTCACGGCTCAACAGCACCTCGTACAACTTCTCGCCATGGCGCGTTCCGATCACCTGGACTGTGTGATCCGCCTCGCCCATCAGGGCCAAAACAGCATGGGCGAGCGTTTCGACCGTCGCGGCGGGCGCCTTCTGCACGAAGATGTCGCCATTGTTGCCGTGTTCGAAGGCGTAAAGGACAAGTTCAACCGCATCGGCCAGCGTCATCATGAACCGCGTCATCGCCGGATCGGTTATGGTAATCGGCGTCCCTGAAAAGACCTGATCCACGAAGAGCGGAATGACCGATCCGCGGGACGCCATGACATTACCATAGCGGGTGCCGCAGATGACAGTTGCAGTCCCTTCCAGATTGCGACTGGTCGCGACCATGACCTTTTCCATCATCGCCTTGCTGATACCCATGGCATTGATGGGATAGACCGCCTTGTCCGTGCTCAGGCAGACCACCCGTTTTACCCCGGCTGCAATTGCCGCCGTAAGCACATTTTCTGTGCCGTAGACGTTCGTATGGACCGCCTGCATGGGATGGAATTCGCAGGAGGGGACCTGCTTGAGCGCCGCCGCATGGAACACGAAGTCGACACCGCGCATGGCTTGCTCGACACTTCGCAGATCGCGCACATCGCCGATGTAAAACTTCAGCTTGGTGCTGTTGTAGCGCTTGCGCATGTCGTCCTGCTTTTTCTCGTCGCGGCTGAATATGCGAACTTCGCCGATCTCGGAATCGAGGAAACGGCGGAGTACGGCGTTACCGAACGAACCTGTTCCACCTGTGATGAGGAGTGTCTTACCGTTAAACATAGGTCAAAATTCCAGAACAAAATTAACGAAATTCATGCATCCGGCGGATCAGTTGCGGCCATTGCTCAGGAGAGAATCCCGTGGCTTGTCGGAAACGCGTCGAATCTAGCGACCGGTCAATTACCAGTTTATCGTCGGAAACGATTTCAATCGATTTGCCGTAGACTTCCGCGACCAGGGTCAGCAGGTCGAACTTGTTGATAGGCTCTGCCGATACATTGAAAACACCGTGCAACTCAGGGTTTGGAATGACGTAATCGCGAATGATCCGGGCGATCTCGACCGTCGGAAATCCCGAGAACACAGCCCTGGCGTACCCTTTGACCTGACCTTCCTGCGAGAGAAACCAGTTAATTAGGCTTCTTGCGCCATCGCGTTCGTGACCGATGATCGAGGTCCTGAGCGTAATTGCGTTCGGATAGTCAACCTCCCCGAGGAATTTGCTACGGCCGTACAGATCGTCGGCATCCGGGAAGTCGGTCTCCGAGTACATCCCCCTTTTTCCCGAAAAGACGCAATCGGTGCTCATGTGGACAAGACGCGCGCCGACCGCATCGCAGAGCCTGGCCAACCGGTGCGGCAAGACCGAATTGACGGGAATCGCTTGCAAGGGGTCATCAGACTCCGCCAGTTGCTTGACGAGGCCGATGCAGTTAATAACGACTGCTGGACGGACCTTGGAAAACAGTGAAACCAGGGTATCCGAATTTTCCACATCGACACCAGAAACAAGACGCTCTCCCAAGGTATTCGGCAGCAATCCGACACTCCTTGAAGAACGTACCGTACCGACAACATCCAACTGCGGACTACCTGCCAGGACACGTAAGACCGCATTACCCAGCATCCCTGACGCTCCGAGAACCAGAATCTTTTCCATCAGCCTTTTTCTCACGAATTCACGAAATCAAGCGGAGATCCGCTCTCCGGAAGGGGAACCCGCACTCCCACCATCGTCTCGTGACGATTGATCGATACGCCGCCGGACCTCGTCGAGCAGGGTCTGCGACAGACGACTACGCCTGAACTGGTCAAGATAGGCCATATCCGGCACTACCTTTGGAACACAGCCATCGCGCAACGCTCTCAGGAGGCGTCCCTTGATCTTTTCGACATCGTCACCGTAGAAATCACCTGATCGGGAACGAACCAGCATCTCGGCAGCGATCATGTCGCCGGTAACCCTTACTGCCAGAACCTCTGTACCCGAAATGAGGTACTCGAAGAGCTTGCCACTGACTACGCCGCTTGTCGAACCGACACCCTGAACAATCGGCTTGTATCCGATGAACAATAGAAAATCTGCCTGCTTCTGAATTTTCAGGATGTGCATGCGTGGAACTTTGCCTAACCGCGTTACGAATCTCTCCACAACCGGGTCGCGCGCCAAGTCGAACTGATCCAATGCGGTATGATCCCCGTAAAAACGTACCTCAATATCCCCCGGGGAAATGGCACCTTGCCCCGCCAATTCCTTGATTGCCTTAAGGAGTGAGGTTGGATCTTGGTATCCCCCGGGCAAGACACTTCCTGCATACACGATCAACACCTTAGGCCGGATTCCAACAAGTTCACTAACGGCATCTCCGCCAACTGCGCCGTTATAACTGTCGACCTCCGAGTCGTCAAAACCGTTGGGAACAATGAAGTATCTGTCACCACCATGAAGGGTGCGCAACTCATCAATCAAAGGCTCATTGATCGAGACGATCAGATCAGCCCTCTTCAGTACCAGGCGCTCATGCCAACGCTCGAAAGCTCGTACCGGCGCACACCCTGGAAAGATCGGTGAACCGCTCCATAAATCTCGGTAATCGGCCACCCAGAACGTGTCCCGAGCAGCGGCTTTCACCGATGCGGCAGCACTGTGCGCCGTATAAGAGGGTACAGTCGAAAAAATCACGTCGTAGCGATTTGCTGGCAGCAACTCTTCCCTGACGAAGCCCGCGACCTTTGGCCACCAGAGAATTCTCGGATCGAGATAATTCGAGAGGAATCGCCGCTTCAACCAATATTGGAAGTCGACAATGCGTTTTTTGGTTCCGGAAGCGCCTTTGGCGTAACCTTGCACATCCCCCGACTGGCGCGAACCGATCAGATAGGGCGCAACCTGGAAAACGCAAACATTCTTCTCGAGTCCCTCGGGCAGATTCCCTGAAAACGGCATGGTGACGACATGAATCTCATGCCCGGCGCGCGCCCAATATTTCACGAATGCGTTCACGCGCAGAACGCCGACGCTCGTCTCCGGACCGAAATAGCTTGAAATTACCAGGATTCTCATCTTCTTCTCAAGCTAATCCAAGCGACTGGACATGATTGCCTTCACAACTGAAACAGCCGCTTGCCCGCTACCGTAAGGCGAAGCATCAAGGCGGCCGGGACCGCGCTGTTGAAGCAGTTTATCCAGGAAGTCCGGCGCGTCAGGAGACGCCAAAACATTCCAGCCGAGCTCGATGAGCTCACACCACTCCGTTTCGTCACGCAATGTCACGCACGGCACCCCATGAAAATAAGCCTCCTTTTGCACGCCACCCGAGTCCGTTGCTATCAAACTGGCATTTTTTTTCAGCATCAGCATATCGAGGTATCCGACAGGGTCAGTCACCAAGATGTTGGGGGAAAGCTCAAGCGCGTAGGTATCGATACGCTTCCTTGTTCTCGGGTGGAGCGGTAGCACTACGGGACATTCGAAATGCCGGAATGCTTTCAGGATACGCTCGAGACGAACGGGGTCATCCGTGTTTTCCTGACGGTGTACCGTGGCAAGAACATAGCCTCTTCGGGCGCACCCCAAGACATCCAGAATGGTGCTTTGTTCTTCGGCCTTCGCTCCGAAATGAAGGGTGGCGTCGAACATCACGTCCCCCACATTCCGGACCATTTCGCCCCGGATGCCCTCGGCCTCCAAGGTACGTAACGCCCCGTCGTTCGGCGTCAGCAACAGGGCCGCCAGATGATCGGCAACCTTCCGGTTCATTTCCTCGGGCATGGAACGGTTATATGACCTCAATCCCGCTTCTACGTGGGCGATCGGAACATGCAATTTCGCCGCGGCTATCGCGCCCGCCAAAGTCGAGTCCGTATCCCCATAAACCAGAACCCAATCGGGTTTTTCCGAAACAAGCACGGTTTCGATCGCCTCGATCATTCGCCCTGTGTTCTGGCCATGCGTCCCGCCGCCGATTTCAAGATTGTATTTCGGCGGTCGAATGGAAAGCTCGGAAAAGAAAACGTCAGACATGTTCTTGTCGAAATGCTGTCCCGTATGGGCGAGAATTTCCTCGACATCGGCGCGTGAATCAAACGCGTGGCTTACCGGCGCTGCCTTGATGAATTGAGGCCTCGCCCCGACGATGGTCACGATTTTCATAGATAAACCCGGAACATGAAATGGAGCACAAGATCGGCACGCAAACTCACTTCGATTGCCCCTGCCTGGACTTCAAAAATTCCCGCGTCGCAAGCTCAACAAATCCGCTGCGATCATGGAGCGGAAGCTCCCAGCGCTTGATGTAGGATGACAGCGAGGGATTCGAGGAGATGCTCTGAAGTACCCTGAGTTGCTCGATGATGAAGGCCTGATAGTTCCCCCCAACCATGTCCACCCGATTGTCTTGGGAATAAACGGACCAGTAGCCCAAGTCATATTTCGGTAGTTCTTTCGTCAGGGCCAACATACCGTCTTCGAACATTCTTTTTGCTGTGACGTCTTTCGTCACGCGGAAATAATCCCATATCCCGAATAGCGCCCACATGTGGCCATTCAAGACATGGCTTGGCTTTTTCTGATTGGGAGCGAGGGAGCGCTCAGCTTTACGTACGACCATTTCGTCGGAGATAAACTGCCAGTTATCGAGCGTAGCCGCAGACAGCGGGGCTATGTATGTCGAAATGCTGCATAACGCCGAGCACGCGAGGCACGAAACCTTGCCCGCAAACAAGCTAAATATCATCTTAAAATCCATTCAGCTCTCAAAGACAATGCGATGCCATCTGGCAAAGTTGATCCACCGCCAGGTCTGCCAATCGAATCTTCGCGACCCTGCGATGATCGCATCGAAATGACGCAGAACGATGCCCCAGTCCACGAACGGCACTTCGCATCCTTCCTCCAGCCACGATCTAATCGTATCGGCCATCCCCGACAGCCAATCTTTCTCAGGGGTGGCGAATCCAATTTTGTCTCTCCTATCGAGAATGTCGTCCGGCACGATTCCGCGCATGGCCGCCCTGAAGATGGATTTCGTCTCGCCCTGCGGCGACACGAGAAACGGCTCCGGGACCGACAGCAGGAACTCCGCCATTTCGGTGGTCAGAAACGGCACCCTGCTTTCAATCGAGAAGCGCATCGAGTTCCGGTCGGCATGACGCAGCAGCGCCGGCAACCCACTCACCGATTGCGCCTCCCGAAGCGTGACCATCAGGCGTCGCGCACGGGACTTGCCGTTCAACGCCTCCGGGGAGGCGCGGAAAACGGGATGGACCCCGGCTTCCAGCAACATCCCCTTGTTGAGCCAGCTTGGATAGTCCCGATGCCCCGCAGCATATTTCAGTGCCTTATTGACCGCCCCGCTCGTCATTTCATTGACCAGCCGGGCGACCCCGCCTCTTACGCTGCGCCCTGGCCATTGGCTCCAGTTCCGCAGGAACTTCAATGCATCGCCATACTGATGGCCATCCATAAGACTGTGCAACCTGGCCCCGGGATAGCCGTGGTAACCAGCGAGCAATTCATCAGCCCCCTGCCCGTCAAGCGTCACCGTGATCCCGCTCTCCGACGCCAGCTTGAATACCCGATACTGCGCATAGATGCTGGTGCTTCCGAACGGCTCGCCCTGCGCGCGTATCATGTCGTCAAGATCACGAGCAAGTTCCTCGCCAGAAGCCTGGACCTTGTAGGGGGTTGCCGAAATATCGCTGACTACGCGATCGACCCACCCCTCCTCCGAGACATCAGAACCTGCCGCGATAAAGCTGAAGGTGTTGATCCTTGCATCCGGTTCCAGATGACGGATCGCGCAGACAACTGCCGACGAATCAAGTCCGCCTGACAGGGCGGCGCCCAGCGGCACATCGCTGCGCAAATGCAACCGGACGCTGCGGAGAAACATCTCCCTCAATCTCTCCGCCGCATCTTGAAAGCCACCTCTCCATCGCTCGGTAGTCGCCGGCCACCACCAACGCTCGATGACCGGGTCCTCCCTTGGCTGCGAGAAGGTCAGAATGTGTCCCGGCCGTAGATGACGGAGCCCTTTGAAAAAGGTACGGTCTCCGCTATCGTAGTCACCCGTCACCAGGTATTCGTAGGACTGCTGCCAATCCAGTTCCAGGCCACAAGCAACGAGTTCCCTGACTGCTGTAACTTCGGAGGCGAACACAAACGAGCCATTGGCATGAGCGAAAAAAAATGGCTTGATCCCGAATGGATCCCTGACACAGACGATTGTCTTTTCGAAATGATCGAAGATGGCAAAAGCGAACATCCCGACCAACCGGTTGATCACCCCCTTGCCCCAGTGCTCCCAGCCAAGCAGGAGAACCTCTGTATCTGAATCGGATAGAAAACGATAACCTTTCCGAACGAGTTCCCCCCTCAGTTCCCGATAGTTATAGATCTCCCCGTTAAAAACGATGGAAAACCTCCCACTTGGAGAAGTCATCGGCTGATGTCCGGCCGACGACAAATCGATGATCGAGAGGCGCGTGTGACCGAAATGTACGGTTCCCTCGAAGGCGGGATAACTTTCGAACCCCTGGTCATTGGGCCCTCGATGTTTGAGAGTGAAGAGCGCTCGCTCCAGTCGTTCCCGACTCGCCACGTCGGAGCCGGGAAACCACCCACCAGCAATCCCGCACATTATCGACTTCCCCTGGACGATTGTTTTCCAAGCCCGGCAACAAGTCCGGACCTGGGTGCCTCAAGACGATGACTACGTTTCGAATTCTCACGCATCGAGCGCCTGTCGTCCGGGTCGACGAGTTTGACGACCATCGAAAACAGAATAATCATCAAGAATCCGCCGCTTAGCAAATTCCCGACGAATCCGGATACATAGAATCCGAAAGCAAGCAGTGGCCAGAGGCAATATAGCGACCTGTCCCGAGTCTTTGCGAAATACCTCAAGACCAACGCAACGCCAGCGGAATAGAAGATCACGCCCGCATATCCGAAGTTGGCATATGCATCAACAAAAAAAACCGAATTTGCCGACCCGGTACCGGTCTCGGTCTGCCCCCATTGATATGCAAAAACATCCCTTTCCAAATATACACGCTCACTCCCCAGCAAGGTAGCCAGCGTGCCCGACGACGCGCCAAAAAGAGGAGTGGAACCCAATATCTCGTCGAAATAGGAAAGCGTGTCGGCCGCAGTGAATACCGGCACTGCTATCGCACGCCAGAAAAGATAACCCAAAGCACCTGTTGGACGGTAGGCGTTGGAGAAATAATCCTGCCTCAGGAAACCGTCTTCGCCTTCCCCAAAACCGGAAACAACCGCCAATCCGTACAACAGGATTGCACTGACGAGGAATAGCGGCAGGAGCTTTCGAATTCGATATTCACTGAAAAAAATCAGAACAACCGCGAGCGGAACCATCGCCTTGAGGAAATAAACCTTTTCGATAAACAAGACACAGTAAATGAGAAACCCGATAAAACAAAACCAACGCCATCTGTGCTTACAGAGGAACATCTCCGCGAGAGCGTATGGTACAAACACCCCTGCCAAAATGGAATTGATATAGGGTAGCGCCGCCTCCGCTCCGGTTCGCGCCTTGAGGAACTCTTCGCGCATTACCACGAGATCGGCCGGATCCGCGCCGGACGCCCACGCCAATAATGGAATCCCGGGGGCTGTGGCAATGATATAGGCGGCGACACTCCCAAAGCAGAGGAAAACTGCAATCAGAAAATGCTCTCTAGCGAGCGGAATACGACGCAACCGGAAACCTTCCCCAAACCAGGCGACACGACTGAATAAAGCGATCGTGACCAACGATAATGCCGAGAGGACGATTAATTCACTATAATAATAACTGCCAGTCTCCCACAGGGCGAATCCGGCGACAATTCCGTATCCGAAAAATATCGATATACAGAACACCCAAACAGGATTGCTCAATACTGATTTCATCAACATTCGTCACAATTCCGCAAGTAACCGATTTATCACCGATTGCCGGCACTAATCGCAGCGCTCCTCACCGAGTGCCCGCACTTTCGGTATTTCACACCATCACACGGGCGACAATAGCGGCGAGCAACAAATAACAAGAATAGGAAAATAATTCACACACCAGAAACGCCACCAGAAAGCTGTCGAAATCGAGACGATCATATGAGTAGGCCAGCAATCCTGCCGTCACTATAAAATACCCCAATTGCCAGGCGACACCGAGACCCAACCGATTGCAGATGAGAAAAATGCTGCTAATTGGAGAAACTGCCATTCGAACCAAGACCGGAGCCAAAACCAATACCAAAAACATGGTATCAGTTCGCCATCCTTCTCCGAGAAGCAACTTCATCAATGGCTCCCCGAACATCCACACAAGGCCAAGCAGAATCACCCCCATGGACGCCAGAGCGGAGACCACGCGATAAATGATTGGTTGAAGTCCCGCCCCTCTCCTGTACATATCGCCAGCATGCTTGAAAAACACCTGACTGGTCGCTGCACCAAGCAGGAGTAATGGCGCCGCGACAAGGCGCTGAACTTGCGAGTAATTTCCGGCCGCTTGACTACCGTATGCCTCGACAATGAAAAGAACGGGCAATGCAAGTGACAGCGTGTCCAACAAAGCCATCGGGGCCGAGAGAACCGGATAACGCCAAGCACGTTTGGCAGCAGCGACCGCAGTCGCACAATTGAACGGGAGCAATTGCGTACGTATGAGGGATAAAGCAATTATCAGAGCCAGAATCCAGCCAGCCAGCAGCGCCGACGGAAGGCTCGATAGACTGAAACCAGCCACTACGACAAACCCCAACGGCTGCATCACCCGGAGGATGGCGCCCTGGACAAACAATCCCCGCCTGACGAGAAGCGATTGACATGCTGCAACGGACCCTTGAATGAAAGCAACGGCGGCAACAACTCCAATCAACGTCGGCGCGACCCCAAAGGCCGCCACTATCTCGGGGGGAAAAATCCGGAACAAGCCAAAAATCAAGATACAAACGAACGCTGGCAACACCAGCGCTGCACGAAACAGTGGAAGGACATCGTGGTCAGCGACCGCCGGAATCGCAACATCGAATCGCAGGGAAGAAACAGTCGCAGCAACAGTAGCAACTGCAACGACAGCAGCATAGACCCCGAACTCTTGAGCACTATAGAGCCTCGCCAGATAGGGTGTCGATAAAATGACAATCCCTTGGCCTCCGGCAATGCCTGCTGCGGCGACGATCGCATCTTTACGCATTCAGGCCTTCACGTGAGACGCTTGAGTGAAGACTGTTCCAGATCCCGCGCGATTCGGTCACCGGACTGTCGCAGCTACAACTGATGCAACTTGGCGGCCGATCAAGTCCGCACTCATCGGCAAACTCATCACTCTTTTTGCCATCCGTTCAGCGAGTTCAACTCCGCCATGCACCCGGCAGGCATCCCGGTACGCCGGTTGCAGATGCAACGGCACCGGATAATGGACCGCCGTTGGAATCCCGGCCTGCTTGAGTTTCTCCTGCGCCGCCTCGCGGTCTTCCACGAACACCGTGTATTGCGCGAAGACGCTGCTACGGTCCGGGCGCTGGGTGACGACCGGCACTTTCCCGGCGAAAAGTTCGTTGTACTGCGCGCCGATCTTCAGGCGCTGCTCGACCTCCCAATCGAAGCGCTCGAGCTTGGCGAGGACCACCGCACACTGCAGCGTGTCCATGCGCCCGCCGACGCCGACACGGGTATGTACGTAGCGCTTCTCCTGCCCGTGCACGCGGATCTCGCGCATGGCCTTGGCCAGATCGTCGTTGCTGGTGAAGATCGCCCCGCCGTCGCCGTAGCAGCCGAGCGGCTTGCTCGGGAAGAAGCTGGTGCAGCCGATGGTGGACAGGTTGCAGCTCTTCCTGCCCTTGTACTCGGCGCCAAAGCTCTGGGCGGCATCCTCGACGACCGGCAGGTTGTGGCGGGCGGCGATGGCGTTGATTTCGTCCATGTCGGCCGGTTGACCGTAGAGGCTGACCGGCATGATCACCCTGGTTTTCGGTGTGATGGCCGCTTCGATCTTGCTCGCGTCGATATTGCAGGTATCCGGCTCGATGTCGACGAAGACAGGCACCGCACCGAGCAGCACGATGACCTCGGCGGTGGCGACGAAGGTGAAGGGCGTCGTGATGACTTCGTCGCCCGGCTTGATGCCGAGGGCCATCAGGGCGATGAGCAGCGCCTCGGTTCCGGAGGCGACGGTAATGCAGTGCTTCGCCCCGGTGTATTCACCCAGTTTGCCTTCGAGTTCGGCCACTTCGGGGCCCATGATGTACTGGCCGTGGTGGAGCACACGATGGAGGTTGCGCTCCAGTTGCGGACGCAAATTGTCTTGCTGGCCTGCCAGGTCGATGAAGTTTATGGGTCTTGCCCGCTGCGGAGCCTCAAGGTATTCCTGCGGTGTAATCATCCATTGGGGGTAGCGTTCGCAAAGCGCGATGTCACGGGTCAGAAGCTTGATGGTGCCCAATTCGAAGCGCGAAAGCGCAAGGATAAGCTGCTCATCTTCAGGGTCTGTGCTGTCGAATACGTTGCCTTCTCCAGCCAGGGCAGCAAGCCAGAATTTGTCGGCGGCGAAGGCCTGAAGCGTATTGCGTGTTTGTTGTGCCAGTTGGCGAACGGTGGCACTGATACCCTCATTTGCGTTGGTATTGCGCAATTCGCTGCGGAGCACGTATTCGAGAGTCTGCACGCTGCCCGCATACAGCCACAATCGTCCACCCGTCGTTGTGCACTTGGCGACAGCAAGGTCAGCTACCTCAAAAAACGGTGCGCGCCGTGAGCAAATGTCAACGGCAATATTGATATCCAATAACAGATCCATGGCTTATACCGGTCGACCTTGTTCACGACGCATTTGTGCCCGAAGCTCAAAGGCTTCGATGCGTTCCAGTTCCTTGGCTGTGATCTCTGGCAGTTCTTCGTCGGGTGACAGAGGAGCGCGCCGGGCTGCATCAATCCGTTGACGCATTTCTTCTGCTTTTCGCAGCACGTCAGGCGACAGTTCATAAGGGGTGGATTGGGTCTCAATTTCGTCGTCGGGCACCAAGACCACCAGTCGCAGGTGGTCGTGCTTGAGTTTTATGGGGTTAACGAACTCAAGGTGGCCCTGTTTGTAGATGGCTTCAACTTGCATGGTCAATCCTTTGCATGAACGTAACTGCCATTCTGGCGTGCCCGGCTCTCTCCAGCAGTCCGGAGCTTCGGAGTCAATGAACTGGAGTTCCGGTTTCTCCTAATGCTGCGACTTCGTGACGACTGCTTCGGCAAGCGCCCGCGAGGTAGTCCACTTGCCGCCGAAGACGTTGATCAGCCGGCCCTGGCGCTCGATGACCGATTCGCGGCTGGCTGCGGAAAAATCGGTCTTGCTGGCGACAATCGGCCGGATGCCGGCGAACATTGAAATTATATCCCGACGCGCAATAACCTCAAAAAAGCAACGGTTGTAGTTGGCGATCAGATAGTCGATTTCCTCGTCGCTGGGCGCGCAACGATCAGGGTCGGCCTGGCTGACTTCGGTGGTACCGAGCAGGGTGTCTTCCCCGTGCGGGAGAACGAACAGGATGCGCTTTTCTCCGGGAACCTGGAGAACGCAACCCTGCTCGAGTTTGCCGGGGACGACGATGTGGCTGCCGCGAATCAGGTCAAGCCGGTAGGCACTGGTGACGCCCGAGGTAGCGAGGAGCCTTTCGGCCCACGGGCCGGCCACATTGACGATACGGTCGTAACAGGCGTTCGACCCCGCAGTGGAAACCGCCCCTGTCGCAGGGTCGATCCGGAGGACGGTCGTCTGTTCATAAATGATCGCCCCCGATTCCCTGGCCTTTTCCGCTGCCCACAGGCCGAGCTGATAGTCATCCATGCGGGCATCCCAGTAACCGTAGGCCCCCAGCAACGCGTCGCGTCTAAGGCCCGGGAAGCGCTCGGCAACCTCATTGGCACTGTACCAGCGGCCACGCGGAAATCCGGATCCCGTTGCTAGGAGATCGTAGAGCCTGATGCCGGCGCCGACGAGCCACCTGGCGCGCTCGCCGTTCCGGTAAATCGGGATCAGCAACTCCAGCGGCCCGGCCAGTTGCGGCGCCTGCCGAATCCACCAGGAGCGCTCGTGAAGCGCCTCGCGAACCAGCCCCAGACGGCCGTGTTCGAGGTAGCGCAAGCCGCCGTGCAGCATCTTGGTGGAGGAGCGGCTGGTGGCCGACATCAGCCGGCCCTTTTCGAACAGGTCGACGCTATTGCCGCGCCGGGCGAAGGCCCAGGCGGTCATGACACCATTGATCCCGCCGCCGACGACCGCCACCTTCATTCAACCGCCAGTGTCGTCCCCGTCAGCCTGTAAATCTTGCCGGTGATCGGACACCGGACCGAGGCTTCGCCCTCGAGCGGCAGATCGAGCTGTTCGCCGTGCTCGCTCATCCAGCCGATCTGTCGGGCCGGCACGCCGGCCATCAGCGCGTAAGGCTTGACGTCGCGATTGATGACGGCACCGGCAGCGACGAAGGCATATTCGCCGACCGTGACGCCGCAGACAATCGTGCTATTGGCACCCAGGGTCGCGCCCTTTTTCACCCGCGTCACCCGGTATTCGTCCTTGCGTGTGACCGCCGAGCGCGGGTTGTAGACGTTGGTGAAGACCATGCTTGGGCCGCAAAAAACGTCATCCTCGAGATGCACGGCATCGTAGATGGAGACGTTGTTCTGGACCTTGACGTTGTTGCCTATGGTGACGTCGTTGCCGACGAAAACGTTCTGGCCGAACGAGCAGTCCTTGCCAATGCGGGCACCGCCACAGATGTGGGCAAAGTGCCAGACGCGGCTGCCGTCGCCGATTTGCGCGCCCTCATCGACAATTGCCGATGGATGTATGGTGACTGCCATCTCAGTAATCCAGCGGCAATGCAACCCGCTTGCCATCGCGCGCCGACAGATAGGCGGCGATCAGCACCTCCAGCGACTTCAGGCCTTCGCGGCCATCCGTTTCCGGCTCGGCCTCGCCGCGGATGACTTTGATCACGTTGTCGTAGTAAAGCGGGTGGCCAAAGCCGTAGACCGAGGTGGTTTCGTAGTTGGCGGAGGCAATCCGCTCATCCTCGGGCACCTTTTCGGCAAATTCCCAGTGCTGGATCTCGTTGACCGCGACACCGCCAACCCGCACCGTGCCTTTCTCGCCGAGAATGGTGATGCTGCCTTCCAGGTTCTTCGGATAGGTCAGCATGGTGACATTCATCGAACCCAGCGCGCCCGAACGCCAGCGAACACTCAATACGCCGGAGTCCTCGACTTCGATGTCGCGCTCCAGGGTGCCCGTGTAAGCCTGCATGCTCTCGATCGGCCCAATGAGCCAGTCGAGCAAATCGACGTAATGGCTGGCCTGGTTCATGAAGGCGCCGCCGTCGAACTCCCAGGTGCCGCGCCATTTGGCACTATCGTAATATTCCTGTGGCCGCGTCCAGAAGACATTGATGTTGACCATGTAGATGCGCCCGAAGCGTTTCTCCTCGACCGCGCGCTTCAGAAGTTGCAAGGTAGCGTTACGGCGGTTCTGCTTGACAACGAACATCCTCACGCCGGCGTCGTCGCAGGCCTTGACCATACGCAGGCCGTCGTGCCAGCGGGTGGCCATCGGCTTCTCGGTCATCACGTGGCGGCCGGATTCGGCGATTTCAATTGCCTGCCCCGGGTGCAAACCACTAGGTGTGGTGAGCACGACGATATCGGCCGTGGTGGCCTTGAGCATATCGGTCATGCTCAAGTGTCCTTTGGCGCCGGTGCGCTGCACCGCCTTGTCGAGCGCGTTGCGGTCGACGTCGCAAACATCGACGATTTCGACGTCTTCAGCGTGCTGCTCCATGGCGCCAAAGTGATTCGCCGCGATGCGTCCGCAGCCGACAAGCGCCATGCGGATCTTGCGGCCGGTAATTGTTGGGTAGTTGCGCATTTTGTCCTCTTACAGGCGGAATACTGTGAAGCCGGCAGCGGCGGCGGCATGGCGGTCAAACAGGCACTTCAGGTCGGCCAGAACCGGCTTGTCACCACGGCAAAGCGAGCGCAACTCAGCAACATGTTCCCGCCTGAATTCGTTGTGGCCGACGGCCACGACCAATGCATCCACCGGATGCGCCGCATCAATGGCTCCAAGCTGGACACCGTACTCATGAGCGACCTCATCAACATCGGCCCACGGGTCGGAAACGATCACCCGGACTCCCCAGTTCTGAAGTTCCTGCACGAGGTCGGCCACCTTGCTGTTGCGGATATCCGGGCAGTTTTCCTTGAAGGTGATACCGAGCACGCCTACGGTACTCCGCGCCACATCGATGCCGTTGCGCAGCATCAGCATGATGACATTGCGGGCGGCGTAACGCGCCATGTTGTCATTGATCCGGCGCCCGGCGAGGATGACTTGCGGGTGATAGCCGACCTCCTCCGCCTTGTGTGTCAGGTAGTACGGGTCGACACCGATGCAATGCCCGCCGACCATGCCCGGGCGGAAGGGCAGGAAATTCCACTTGCTGCCCGCCGCTTCGAGAACTTCAAGCGTGTCGATGCCGAGGCGGTCGAAGATCACCGAGAGTTCATTTACCAGTGCGATATTCAGGTCGCGCTGGGTATTTTCGATGACCTTGGCCGCTTCCGCCACCTTCAGGCTGGTAGCGGGGAAGGTGCCGGCGGTAATGATGCTGGCGTAGAGCGCATCAACCGCTTTCGCCACCTCGGGGGTCGAACCGCTGGTGATCTTCCTGATCCTGGTCAGCGTATTGACTTTGTCGCCCGGATTGATGCGCTCGGGGCTATAGCCACAGAAGAAATCCTGATTGAAGTTCAGACCGGAATGCTTCTCCAGGACCGGCACACAAACCTCTTCGGTACATCCCGGAAACACCGTTGATTCATAGATCACAATCGACCCGGCTTTCATCGCCTTGCCAACCGTTTCGCTGGCCTTGACCAGCGGCGTGAGATCCGGGCGATTGGCTTTGTCAATCGGCGTCGGGACGGTAACAATGAAGACACCGCAATCGGCAATATCGTCGAGTTGATTGCTGTAGGAAAGCTGCCTGGCAGCCGCCAGGTCTTCGGGCGTTACCTCCAGCGTACTGTCCTTGCCGGAACGCAATTCAGCAATCCGCGCCAGATTGATGTCGAAGCCCACGACCGGCCGCGACTTCCCGAACTCGACGGCAAGCGGCAACCCCACATACCCGAGGCCGATGATCGCCACTTTCTTGTCATTCAGGTTCATGATCACTCCACCGTCACGGACTTGGCGAGATTTCTCGGCTTGTCGACGTCCGTCCCCTTGACCAGCGCCACGTGATACGACAGCAGTTGCAGCGGAACGACGTGCAGGATCGGCGACAGTTCGCCGTAATGCTCGGGCAGGCGCAGCACATGCACGCCTTCCGAATCGGCCATCTCGGAATCGGCATCGGCGAATACGTAGAGTTCCCCGCCACGCGCCTGAACTTCCTTGAGGTTGGACTTCAGTTTGTCGAGCAACAAGTCGTTCGGCGCAACCGAGATCACCGGCATGTCGGCATCGACCAGCGCGAGCGGACCGTGCTTGAGTTCGCCGGCCGGGTAGGCTTCGGCGTGTATGTAGGAGATTTCCTTGAGCTTGAGCGCGCCTTCGAGGGCGATCGGGTAGTGCCGGCCGCGCCCGAGGAACAGCGCATGGTGCTTGTCGGCGAAGCGCCGGGCCCAGGCCTTGATGTCGTTTTCGAGCCCGAGCACCTTGTTGACTGCGACCGGCAGGTGGCGCAACTGGTCGATGTAGGCGCTTTCATCACGGGCGGCGAGCTTGTAGCGGACTTTGGCCATGACCAGCGTCAGCAGGAAGAGTGCGGCAAGCTGGGTGGTGAAGGCCTTGGTCGAGGCGACGCCGATTTCCGGACCGGCGCGGGTGATGAAGCGCAGCGCCGACTCGCGGACGATGGCCGATTCGGGAACGTTGCAGATGGCCAGGGTTTTGGTCTGGCCGAGTGCCTTGGCGTGGCGCAGGGCGGCCAGGGTGTCGGCGGTTTCGCCGGACTGCGAAATGGCGACTATCAGTTGCCTGGGGTTGGGAACCGACGTCCGATAGCGGTATTCGCTGGCGATCTCGACGTTGCAGGTGACGCCGGCGATGGCTTCGAGCCAGTAGCGGGCGGTGTAGCCGGAATGGCTGCTGGTGCCGCAGGCAAGAATCAGGATGGAATCCACGTCCTGCAACAGGCTGGCGGCTTCGGCGCCGAAGATGCCGGGCTGGATCGTCTTGCTGCCACCGACGATTTCCAGGGTGTTGGCCAGCGCTTCCGGCTGCTCGAAGATTTCCTTCTGCATGTAGTGCTGGTAGCTGCCCAGTTCGACGGCGGCTGCGGAGAGTTGGGAGACGTTGACCGGGCGTTCGACCGGCGTGCCGTCGAGGCGGGCGATCTTGACACCGGTTGCGGTCAACTCGGCAATATCGCCGTTTTCCAGATAGACCATGTTGCGCGTGACCTGCAGCAGGGCAGAGGCATCGGAGGCAGCATAGTTGCCTGTATCGGAGATGCCAAGCAGCAGCGGGGAGCCTTCGCGGGCAACGACGACCTTGCCCGGCTGGCGATGGTCGATGACGGCGATGGCGTAGGCGCCGACCAGACGGCGGCAGGCAACGCGGACGGCGGTGAACAGGTCGGGCTCGCCCCGCAGCGTGGCTTCGACGAGGTGGGCGATGCTTTCGGTGTCGGTGTCGGAGGTGAAGATGTGGCCCCGGGCGCTCAGTTCGATGCGCAGACTTTCGTAGTTCTCGATGATGCCGTTGTGGACGACGGCGATCGAACCGGAGACGTGCGGGTGGGCATTGCGCTCGGACGGCACGCCGTGGGTGGCCCAGCGCGTGTGGGCGATACCAGTGATTGCCTGAGTGCCGGCCGACGCGGCTTCGAGTTCGGCGACACGGCCGACCGAGCGCACCCGCTCGATCCCGTCACCCGAAACGACGGCCAATCCCGCCGAATCGTAACCCCGGTATTCGAGCCTTTTCAGGCCTTCAACAAGAACGGGAACGATGTTGCTGCCGGCTGCTGCCGCGACGATGCCGCACATTCTGGCCTCACGCAAAAGGCGCGATTATACAATAGGCACCAGTGCGAAGCCATGCGCAAGCTCAGAACCTACAATTCGATCACCTTGGAAAGCGTCTTGACGATAAATTCCTGCTCAAACTCCTTCAGCCCAGCCCATAAAGGCAACCGAACCAGCCGCTCCGACTGACGGTTTGTCACATCCAGCGACCCATGTACCCGCCCGTATTGCAATCCGGCAGGCGATGAATGGAGCGGCACATAGTGAAACACCGAGAAGTTTAGGCATGGCGCTCTTGAGGATATGGAGTTAAACTATGCGCACTCATATATACGCATTAAATCATCATGGCTTCTGTTCAGACAACTTCCAACCAACGCTCCCGCCACTCCGCCAAGCGGGCGACCAATCTGACCTTGAGCACCGACGTCCTGGAGGCTGCCAAACGTCTCGAGATCAATATCTCCAAGGTCTGCGACAGCCATTTGCGCGAGGTAGTGCGTCGCGAACAAGAACGCCGATGGCGCCTTGAGCATGCAGATTTCATCCTGGCCTACAATGCCACAATCGAAGCCGAAGGCTTGCCACTCGATGAGTGGAGAAGCTTCTGATGGCGAGATTCGACGTCTATCCCAACCTTGGCTTGCACGCCCGTTCCAACCCCTATCTGCTCGATGTGCAGTGCGAATTGCTGGATGGCCTGGACAGCCGCATGGTAATCCCGCTACGAGACCTCGAGCGATTCTCCAAGGTCAATCTGCCCACGAGGCTCACTCCAGTGTTCAGCATTCAGGGCAACGCGTTCTTGCTGCAGACACCGAAGATGGGTGCCGTGCCCAAGCGAGTCTTGAAATCTCCGGTCACGTCCTTGGCCACCGAACAAGCGCAAATCACTGCAGCACTGGAATTCCTTTTTCAGGGCTACTGATAGGCTGATCGCCCATTCGCCGAATCATTCCGCAAAAGGCGGCGCTAGTTCCATGATGCGAGGCGGTAGCCACATACCCTGCAATATTGAGTTTACCGGCTTCGTTGTGGATTGAATCTGATCCCGGATTTCGTCGAAGCGCTCATCGCGAAATTCCTCTGCAACGTCCATCACGCAAGGCCCGAAGCAGCTTCAGCAATCGCATCGGCGAGCACGGCCACGACGCGCTGCTGCTGCGACTCCCCGAGCCCGATCCATAACGGCAGGCGAAGCAGTCGGGCGGCGGCGGTCTGCGTGACCGCCATGTCGCCGACCACGCGGCCGTAGCGGCGCCCGCCCGGTGAATCGTGCAGAGGCACGTAATGGAAGACCGGGTTCACACCTTGGCGCTTCATCGCCTCGATGACCGCCTGACGGTCGATGCCGGCGTCGAGGAGAACGTAATACATGTGGGCGTTGTGGCCGCAATCTACGGGCACGACCGGGCGGCGCAGAACCCCCTTCGCCTCCATCCCCGCCAGCGCCTCATGATAACGGGACCAGATCGCCAGGCGCTTGGCAGTGATGGTCTCTGCTTCCTCAAGCTGCGCCCAGAGAAAGGCGGCAATCAGTTCACCAGGCAGGTAGGAGGAGCCCGCCTCCTGCCACGTGTATTTGTCGACCTCGCCGCGGAAAAAGCGGCTGCGGTCGGTACCTTTCTCCCGGATGATCTCGGCGCGCTGGGCGAGCGCCGGACCGTTCACCAGGAGCGCCCCGCCCTCGCCGGAGATGACGTTCTTGGTTTCGTGAAAGCTGTAGGCGCCCAGGTCGCCGATGCCGCCGAGCGCCTTGCCCTTGTAGGTCGACATCACCCCCTGAGCGGCATCCTCGACCACGCGCAGGCCATTGCGGCGGGCGATGGCCATAATGGCATCCATCTCGCAGGCCACGCCGGCGTAATGCACTGGCACGATCGCCCGCGTGCGCGGGGTGATCGCCGCCTCGATGAGTTTTTCGTCCAGGTTCAGGGTATCCGGCCGGATATCGACAAAGACCGGCACCCCGCCGCGCAGCACAAAGGCATTCGCGGTGGAAACAAAGGTGAAAGACGGCATGATGATTTCGTCAACGGGCCGGATGTCGAGCAGGAGCGCGGACATCTCGAGCGCCGCCGTGCACGAGTGCGTCAGCAGTGCTCTGGCGCTGCCGGTGCGGGCCTCGAGCCAATGATGGCAACGCTTGGTGAACGGGCCGTCGCCGGCGAGCATGTTGCCGAACTTGGCCTCGGCAATGTAATACAGTTCCTTGCCAGTCATGTAGGGGCGGTTGAAAGGAATTTTCATGACGAAGGAACCCAAAAAAATATGCTCTCGAACGATCAGTCTAATTGCCTATAGACTTTGTCAGTTTAGACTGCGGGAGGCCACAACCAACCGGGAGCCACCGAACGGCCAGCGTACACCCGCCCGAATAGCGGCCGCTTCCAGGTTCATCAAGCCCATGAAGAGGCGGTTCACCGCAGACGGCAAACGCAGTTCGTCAGCCGCGCCTGCTTGGCCTGGGCGTTTTCCCGCAAACCGGGAAAGGAACATCGCCGGCAGCAGGAGGCTAACGAACGAAGTGCTCGTCACGATGCTGAACCCTGCATTGCGTATTTTCCGGTGCAACTCTTCGGCAGTGTATCGACGCTCATGGCAGGCCGCCTCGTCAACCGCACTCCACAGCCAGCGATGCTGCGGCACGGTAATCAGGCACCCGCCGCCGGGACGTGTGGCCCGATGAAGATTGGCGAGAACCTGTTCATCCTCCTTGATGTGCTCGATAACATCGAAGGCAGCGACAACATCGAACTCTCCGTCATATGGCAGGCGACGGGCATCCATTTGGATCAGCTCCGCAGCCGGAAGGCGTTGCGCGGCATGGACAAGGCCGGCGGTAAATATCTCGCTGCCGACCAGACGGACTCCGGGGAAGCGTTCGGCGATTCCCGACAGCACGAAGCCCGTCCCGCACCCTACCTCGAGCAAGGACCGGAACCCCGGGAAATTTGTTTCGAGGGCATGTACGATCAGCCGGTTGCGTGACCGGAACCAGAAGTTCTCCGCCTCGACGGCTGCCAAACCGGCGAAGCTCTCCGGCGGGAATCCCTCGTAGTTCTTCGTCAGATTTGGAGCCCAGGCAATGAACCCGTCCAGAGTTTCCGGCGAAAAACCGCAAGACGGACAGATGGCATGACTGGCTGCTAGTGGGTGACGACACTCTGGACAGATCAGCATGCGCGGCTCACTCTGTTACGGGACGACTGGGAAACACGAAATACCGGAACAACAGAAAAAGCAGGCCCGCGACGATGAAGATTGCGGCAGCCTGAATCAGCTGGTGGGGATACCCGAGGCGATCGAAAAAAACGTAAAGCAACGCGATGTTTGCTGTGTAGCCGATCAGGTGGGCGATCACGTAGCGCGACAGGCCACCGGCATGACCACCGCGATAGGTGAACGCATAGCGCGCATGACCGAGATAGGCGGTCAATGCTCCCACTGGGTACATGAGGGTGACCGCAAGTTTCGGCTCAACGCCAAGCCATGTGACGCCCAGATAGATCAGGTAGCCAGCCAGATTATTGAGGACGCCGACTACGCCGTAGCGGATTACCTGGACCAGCATCGGCCAACGCTCCAGCCAACGCACGTCAGCTATCCAGTAAGGCGCGCAGTTGATGTCGGTCGACCTTGCCATTGGGATTCTTGGGCAGCTCTGCCATGACCAGGAGCTTGTTCGGCACCATGTAGTCGGGAATCAGGGCCGCCAGCCCCTGCAACACCTCACGTTCCTCGAGCGCCCCCGTGCTGGCGACGAAGGCGACGAGTTTTCCATAGGCGGCTTGGGTGCGGTGGTAGAGAACGGCAGCCTGATTGACCCGGGGCAGCTTGACCAGCGCGTGCTCGATTTCCTCCAGTTCGATGCGATACCCCATGTGCTTGATCTGGTTGTCCTTGCGACCGAGGAAATAAAGCTGCCCCGCTTCTTCGCGAACCAGATCACCGGTACGGTACATGCGCTTGCCGTAGCGCTTGGATTCGGCAATCGTGAAGAAGGCAGCGGCAGTGCGCTCGGGATCGTTGAAGTAGCCGGAGGTAACGTTGGGGCCGATGAGACAGAGTTCTCCGGTCGCTGCATCGTTGCCGTCATCGTCCAGAATGCGGTGATCAAAGTTGGGATTCAGCACACCCAGGGTCGGCAAGCCCGCCATGTCGTCGAAATCCCGGTCAGCGAGCGTGTATGCGCTGCAGATGCAGGTGCATTCGGTCGGGCCGTAGACATTGACGAGGCGCGCCTGCTTCGAAAACAGGCCATAGAGCTTACTCAACTCCACCTTGGGATAGCCCTCTCCGCCAAACACGATTGCGCGCAGGGACGGCAACCCATCGGCGGTCAGGGCCTTCATCGCCATCAGGTAGATCAGCAGGGAAGGCACCGAGAACCAGATCGTGCAGCCCATCCTGCCGACGTGCGCGGCCAGCGCATAGGGATCGGTCAGGAGTTCCCGGAAAACCGGGCTGAGCGCCGCACCGGAATAAAGTCCGACGTAAAAATCGAAGACCGAGTTATCGAAATACATCGGGCTCAGGTTGGCGAAATTGTCACGGTCCGTTACGCCGAAACGTGCCTGCCCCCAGGCGATGAAATGGAGGACGTTCTGGTGAGTGACCGCAACGCCCTTGGGAACGCCGGTCGACCCCGAGGTATACATGATGTACGCAACGGTCGCTCCATCGACCGTTCGCGACCGGTCGAACTGGGTCGCACGTTCCGTCGCTGTTACAGCCGGCAATTGCGCTTCATACAGCGAGACTACCGGACACCCGTGGGCAGCCCCAAGGTCGGCCATGCCAGCCGCCCAAGCCTGATCGTCATAAAACAGCGCTGCCGCGCCGCTCGCCCCGAGAATGCGGGCAGACCGTGCGAGCGGCGAGGCAACATCGATATTCACGTAGGGAATCCCCAGGCGCAGCGCAGCCAGCATCAGCGCAAACGACAGCACGCGTTTGCCATGTCCGATGGCGATCACGTCGCCATGTGCAAGGCCCATGGCCATGAGTTTCGCCGCCAGCTGGTCGACCCGATGGGCCAATTCCGCGTAGGAGTATTCCTGCTGAGGATAACGGAGCGCCGGGCGCTCTTGATGCGCTGACGCAACCTCGTCGAAGAGGAGGCCCAGATTGTAGTGATGATGGAACATGGATGGATTCCGCACAGGCTATTTGCCCAACGTGTAGAAAGGATAGGCGGGACACGCCGGGACGAAGCCGCAGGAACGGGCAAGTGCCATTGATCCCGCGTTATTCGTGAAGCAGTCCCAGGCCGGCTTCAGCCCCGATTCCAGGCAGCGCGCAGTGAAGGCGAGCACGACGCTCCTGCCCAGACCCTTACCGCGATATTCGGGCTGCGTCAGGACATCGACTTCGACCTGGCCGTCGGCCACGGCCGCAGCGTAGCAGATCGCCGCCGGCCGACCGCCGTCCCAGGCCACAACGGCCAAGGACGAAGCCACGAAGTCGCCGTCGTTGCGCCAGAAGCGGCTTACGACGCCGAAACCATCATCGATGGCTGTGACATCAGCCACCCGCGCCGCCCTGATCTCGATACCTGCACCTGCCGACAGCGGTAGGCGCACGAGATTTCCCAAGTGATTTGCATCCAGCACGAAGCGCCGGCGCTCGGAACGCTCGCGGTCGAACAACGAGCCGCGCAGGAATTCCGGCTCGTCGGGCGTGTACAAACGCACCTTGGCGGGAGCGAATGCGCGATCGAGCAAGAGATAACGGCGCAAGGACTCGTCGAATCCCGCGTTGTCCTCTCCGAACAGTTGCGCAAACCCGAAGGCATGCTCGACATAGATCCGGCGTGGCACATCAACCCGATCGGCGAAGACGGCGCCATTCTGCCGATCGCCGAGGACAGCGGCGATCAACGGAAAGAACGCTTCGTGCCGTCGGTAGATCTCGTAGGCCACCGGCCACGTCGCTTCGCCCAGACGGATCATGTCAGATGGTCAATCCGCCATTGACATCCAGGATCACGCCGTTTATGAAATCGTTGCCGATCACCGCAGCGACGGCTTGGGCCACCTCGTCGGCCGCGCCGAGTCGTCGCAGCGGCGTGTTTTCCTGGATGTGCCGTATATGGGCTTCGTTCAGCGCACCACGCGTCGACTCGGTGCCGATGAACCCCGGCGCCACAGCGTTGCAGCGGATGCCCCAACGGCCGAGCTCCTTCGACCAGGTGACCGTCATCGCGTTGACCCCCGCCTTGGCGGCAGAATAGGCTGTCTGGCCTTCATTGCCGCAGGCGCTGATCGAACTGATGTTGACGATTACCCCTCGGGTCCGGCGCATGATCATCTGTTCCACCGCAGCCGAGGTCATGATGAATACCGAATCGAGGTTGAGCGTCAGCGAATCCCGGAAACGCCCGTAATCGTGCATGATCCCGTTCGGGTTCATGATATTGACCAGCGGCTCACTGAAGATCACGCCGGCGTTATTGATGAGCACGTCAATCCGACCATGCTCCTCCACGATGGCAGCGACGAGAGATCTGGCTTCCTCCGGCCGCGTCACATCAATGCACTTGCCGGAGAGCTCTGCCGGCAAGGCATCCAGTGCAGCATGATCGCGATCGGCGACGACGACCGTTGCTCCCAGCCCCTGCAGATGCCCTGCGATCGCCCGCCCCAGGCCTTTGGCACCGCCGGTCACGAGGGAGACGGCACCGTCAATCTGCAAGACTGACTCCCTTTTCCTTCAAGACCTCGATGATTCCACCGACCGACAGCATGCGCAGGATGTCCGGAATCGCCAGCAGAATGCCGTACTCGTTCTCCAGCGTCATGACGAGATCCATCTGCTTGAGCGAGTCCCAACTGCCGACATCAGCCTTCTTGAGGCCGGGATGGATATCCGCTTCCTTGAGTCGAAACACTTCGGCCAGAATGGCCGTCAGCCGCTTGTCCATCTCAGACTCCAAAATATTTCACGTAATCGTCTGCCGAATAGCGCCACTCTTCGGCCGAGCGAGCGAGGTGCACCGAATTCGCCTTGGTATCCTTGGTAATCAGCGCGCCCGCGCCGATCACGTTGAATTCGCCGACGGCAACCTGGTTGACCACCGTCGCATTTACCCCCACGAAGGTATTGGCGCCGATGACGGCTTGGCCCGAAAGGACGGCGCCCGATGCGATCCAGGCATTGTCGCCAACCGTGCTGTGGTGGGCCAGCGTGGCGTTGCACCAGACCATCGCATTGGCACCGAGCCGCGCATGTGGCTCGACGACAGCACCCGGGAGAACGATACTGCCTTCGCCCAGCGGATAGGCCGAATGAACGTGCGCGTCAGGATGGACATAGGTTTCGACCGTATAGCCCAAACCGCGTAGCCGCCCGAACATGGAGGCGCGGCTACGGTTGAGGTCGTTGTAGCCCATCGCCATGAGGATCGTCACTTCAGCAGAAGAATATTCCGTGGCCAGACGGGAGAGCGGCACCGTGGCGACGCCGACCACGCTTCCTGTGGCAACGAACTCGTCGTCGACGGTCGCCGCAACTACTTGGTAGCGCGCATCCCGCTGCAGGTACGCGTAAAGTATCTCGGCCGTAATCGAATTACCGGCCAGCACGATCCGCTTCATGTCCCTTCCTCCATGACGGCTAGGCCGAACCCGGTCCGGCCGTAGCCATTGCCGTTGTAGAGCATGTAGGTCAGCCCCCGATGCTCGAACACGCAGGGATAGCAAATCATTTCACTGTCCCAGCCCGAGGGCGAAACGTCGATCCCGGCCAGTGCATCCCTGCGTTCCCAGTCCCTGCCATCACGCGACCACGCAAAGCCGATGCGGTAGGTGTCAACGGTCCGCGTCGCTCGATGGGCATACCACATGTAGTAAGTGCCACCGGTGCGGATGACGCTTGGCCGCCCGAAGGCATATTCGTATTCATCCGCGAAAGGCAAGCACATCCCCGGCTCGCAGGTCCAGTCGAGGCCATTTGTGGAATGGGCATAGTGGATCCCGTAGTAATGCTTCCAGCCATCTACTGTCTTTTCCCAGCGAATGCCGGAGTTGTACCACGTCTGCCACAGACCATCCTCGACATGGAAGGCAGTCGCCGCCGCAAAAAGCGGGTTTGCCTTATCGCGCCCTAGCACCGGGCCTGCGAATTCGCGGGTGAGCGTCAGCGCTGCGGGATCCAGGCGTGCCCGCCCGGTATCACAGATCCAAAGTCCCTCGGGGAGGTTCTGCCAGCCGACGTAGTACAGGTAGAAGTTGCCGTCGTGCTCGACAAAACAGACGCTGATGACCCCATCGCAGTCAAAACAGCAGGGAGCACCCGGCTCCAGCGCCAATCGTGGCTCACCGACGAGAACGAGGCGACCGCCGGCCACGGTCGCCCGAGACAGAAAAATATGCGATTTCTGCCGAGCATCCCGCCGGGTAAAGGCAATGACGAAATTGTCACCCCCGACATGAATCACACACGGATGCGACCCGTGCGAGTATTCTCCAGAGGGTTCGAATAGGCGCCCTTTCTTCACCCACGGGAAAGACTGGCCTGCCTGGAGATAGCAGCCGATATCGCTACCCATGCGTCAGGACTTCCCGAGCGCGTCGCGCAATGCCGATTCCAGAAAGGCGACGCGGCTGAGGCCGCGCCGAACAGCCTCGGCATAAGCCTCGTCGCGCAGTTCTGGCGCAATACCCTCTAGCTTGCCGGCGTAGCGCGTACGGATGGTGCCGCCGCGCCGGCCCAAGTGGGGAACGTCGATATCCACCGGCAACGCCTGATCCGAAACCTGATAGTCGATCACATAGAAGCAATTGCATAACTCCCAAGTCAAACGGACGTCACGCGCTGTCACCGGCAGCGACGCGAGTGGCGGCGCGTAAGCGTAGAGTGGATTATTGTTTACCAGCATCTTCCCGAGCTCGGTAATGGCCAGCCACGGTGCGATACCTTCATCACCAATGACGACCCGCCCCCCCGGGCGGACGACGCGGTTCATCTCGGCGATACCGCCTACAATATCCGGAAACAGATTGATGCCACCAAAATGATACGCAGCGTCAAAATAGCCATCGGTGAAAGGCAGGTTCATCGCATCGCTCACCGAAAAGGTAAGGCGGATGCCTGTTCCGCCCAGTGCTTCGCGATGGCGGGCCTCTCCCGCGAGAAGCATTTCCTTGGCGAAATCCTGAGCGTGAATCTCACCTTCACCAGCCAGCGCAGCCACCAGGTAGGGCAGGTCGTTACCGGCCCCCGCTCCAGTGACCAGAACCCGTGCACCCGGCGGGAGACCAAGCCTGGCCACGAGCCGCCTACGCAAATCGGGCTCGCTTCCAGCAAAGGTCCGGAACACCCAACGCAGCGCGTTGTCATGGATCTCGGCAGCATTCGCCATCGAATATTCGTTGGAATTCTCTGCTTCGCTGGCAAAGATCGGTACGTCGGTTCCCGGCGCAAACGGGAAGAAATGCCCGCCGGAGCAGCGCAAGCCATCCGGAGACCGGGACAGTCCGGCCTTGTTGCACTTCGGGTCGGTACAGCAGTACGAAATGTGATCAGTCATTTTCAGCACTTCTGGCAGACGACCCAGAACACCCGTTCCGAGATGCCATAGTAGTCATTATCGGCAAATCCGAACGAAAAACTGCCGAACCAGGCGGAAAGATAGCGACGCACCGCCTCCTTGTCGGCAAATGCGTGCAAGCGGTAGCCATCACGATTTCCGTAGGGGTCGGCATGGATCCGGTAGGAGCCGTCCTCGAGCGCAACCGCACTGTTGAAGATATACGACGCACTGCAGGCGACCGATGCCACCAGCCAGCCACCCGGTTTAAGTACCCGCGCGTATTCAGTGAGGTTGTCGGCCAAGGTTTCACCGTCGTCACAGTAATAGCAGCAGTGACAAGCAAGGATATAGTCGAAGGACCCATCACCAAAGGGAATGTCGCTATTGCGGCCGACGCGCAGATCGGCCGCGTAGCCCACCCGGTCTAGCCGCTCGGCTGTCTGATCGACAATTCCCTGCGCTATCTCGATACCGGCGACGTCATAGCCCTGATCGCATAGGAAAACGGTATTTCTGCCGTCGCCGAATCCGACATCGAGGATACGGCTGCCAAGTTGGGGCTTCGGGAACTCCAGCCCCGGGTAATTCGCCAGGAAAGTACGAACCACGAATTCTGTCGGGTAGACCTTCTCAGCTGCTCTCCCTGCATAAAATTGCTCGTAGCGGTTATCGATCTCGTGCGCCTGGTCGGCCATGGATTTGCCTTACGATGGTGTAGGGGCGTTGCTTGGTTTCGGAAAAGATTTTCGACAGATAGATGCCGATGATGCCAACAAAAGATATGACCAACCCCCCTAGCAACCAGATCGACACCATCACCGAGGTCCACCCGTCGACCGGATGCGAAAGGAATATGCGATTAAATGCCAGCGTTAAAGTATACGCTAGGGAACAGGCGAAGATGAAGACCCCCATATAGAAAATGAGCCGTAGCGGCACTTCGCTGAAAGATGTGATCGAATTGGTGGCGTGCGCCAATTTCTTGGCAAGACTGTAGGTCGTTTCACTTGACCCATGTTTCGTCACGGCGCAAGACAACTGTTTGAAGCCCGTGATGACCCACAGGCAAGATATGACCAGTTCCCGCTCACGGAAACCGAGCAGCGCATCGACATAGCGACGGGTCATTAAGCGGGCAGTGGTTATATTCCGTGGATGATCGATGTTGCTCAACCAGTTGAACACCGAGTAATACAACTCCCCGCTCCAACGCTCGATCAGTCCGCCCTTGCGCGACTCCTGGACACCGAACACGACATCGGCCTGTTCAGCAGCCATGATCTTGGCAAAGCGCTCCAGCCACTCCGGCTCCTCCTCTAGGTCGCTGTCGACTAGAAAAACAAGGTCACCGAAAGCCTGTTCCAAGCCCGCCATCATCGCCTTGTGATGGCCGAAATTCCGGGACAGATCAACCACGACAACATGATCGTCGGCTTCGGTGAGTTTCACCGCCAGTTCAAGGCTGTCGTCCGGCGAACCGTCATTGACCAGAACTATTTCGTAGTCTTCACCGACGAGTTGACTGGCTGCGGCACTTGCCCGTCGATGGAATTCAGCGATGTAGGGCGCCGACTTATAAGAGGCTGTTCACAATCAATCGTATGTCGTAAACTGGGGCATGAGAAAGAGCTAC